>RCMY010000758.1_pt1 | contig 49341 bp, 44 predicted proteins | sample 2041341 | NCBI WGS metagenome assembly RCMY01 (sample SAMN09708234, study PRJNA481090) | Marine sediment metagenome, whole genome shotgun sequencing project.
CGATTGATTATCAACTGGCGAACAACTTGCTTTTTGCTAGTATTTCAAGAGGTTATAAAGCCGGCGGCTTTAATGTTGACCAACGCTTAAATGCGCAAAACCGAGTGTTTTCGCCAGAATATAATGACAACTATGAGTTAGGCATAAAAGGTAGAGCATATAATGGAATGGCAGATCTTAATTTAACCTTTTTTTATATGCAACGAGACGATGCTCAAGTCAGTGATTATGCACTATTTACACCTGAAGAGGGCGGGCCAAATTCTTTTGCTGATGTAATCGGAAATGCGGGAAGTGGCATTAATAAAGGCATCGAACTTTCCAGCACTTGGTATGTTAGCGATGCGTGGTATATTAGCGCCAACCTAGGCTACTTAGATGCTACGATTGGTGATTACCTTAAGGCTGATGGCACTTATGTACCTAAAGATAAACAAGCACAAGCACCTGCATACTCTGCATATTTGGCGTCAAACTGGCAAATAAATCAGCAGCTTTCTTGGTTTCTAGATGTAGACATAAAGGATGAGTTTAGATTTTCTGATGGTCACCAAGAAAAAGCGCCTTTTACCACCATTGTTAATACAGAGTTGGCATGGAAATCAAGCGGTAAACATTTATATCGTATAAAGTTATGGGTAAAAAACTTAGCCGACAGAAAAGTCTACACACGCGGATTTGGCGGATTTAGTAATGATCCGCGAGATGGTTATGCCAATCCTCAGCCTTACTATCAGTTTGGTCAAGAAAGGCAACTAGGCATTACCTTTATGTATGAGTGGGAGTAATTTATGCAATTAGCAATAGAAGTATCGTTATATCCGTTAGACCAACAATATGTGTCGTATGTTAAAGGCTTTATAGATCGAGTGAATGCATATTCTGATTTACAGGTGAAGACTTCGCATACTAGTACCTTAATTAGTGGCGAATACGATTATGTTATGCAAGTGATTCAGGCTGAAATAAAAGCAACTTATGAACAAGTTGGACAAGCTATTTTTGTTTGCAAATTTTTAAATGCTACACAAATGAATTTGCAAGACTAGATGGATTTATTTGAACTTGTCACGCAGCAATGGCAACAACAAAGCATAGGCGAGATAATCGCCGTTTTACTTGCCCTTGCTTATGTGTGGTTGGCGGCGGAGGAGTCATTGTGGTGCTGGCCCGCAGGGTTTTTAAGTACCTCACTATATGCCTATATTTATTGGGATGTAAGCTTGGTATTCCAAATGCTATTAAATATTTATTATATGGCGATGGCAGTATGGGGCTTTTTAAGCTGGCGGAAAGTAGGTTCAAACAAACTTGTTATCTCGAGTATGTCATTAAATAAACACATAATGGCGATAGGTATAGGTACGCTAGGTACTGCTGTTGTATTTCTTATCGTAAGACAATGGCTACATTATGAGTTAGTGTTGCTAGATATAGGCTTGAGTATATTTTCGCTGGTGGCTACTTATTTGACGGTTAAAAAAGAATTGGAGAACTGGTATTATTGGACCTTCATAAACGTCATTACTATCGCATTATTATGGCAAAGCCAGCTATATTTAACCGTTATTTTAATGCTATTCTATGTCGTTTTAGCCATGCGCGGGCTATATCATTGGACAAAAGTTTATCAACAAAAAGATGCCTATAGTGTTTAGACGAGTGAAAAATAATGTAGGACGACATAAAATAATTGATGTGTTAAGAGTCAATGAATTGATAGACGTGAATTGCTCCCAGTTTACGCTTAAGCGCATTGCACAGGGGGCAATAAATCACAATTATCAAGTGCAGAATAAACAATCATGTATATTGTTAAAGGTTCTTGCTCAGAGCAATAAACTGCCCATTAATCGCGTACACGTTTTCAAACTACAAGAAGAGCTTGCTATTTTAGGCTTGGCGCCAAAGCCTATTTTCTTAAGTGAAGATCAATTGTTTTATTGCGAAGAGTGGATCGACTTCGAAGCGATTCCGCTAGAAGACGCTATCCAGTCGCTTAGCGAGGCACTATACAGTATTCATAATTGCTTCATACCCGCACCCATCATTCCTTTAATTCAGCATTGGCAAATTTACTGGCAAAAAATTATTCAGCCTACACCTGAATTAACCGACAAATATCATAAAATGTGTCAACAATGGTACGCGTACTTGAACACTCACAAAGATAGATTTGTACTTTGCCATAACGACTTACACGTGAGTCACATGTGTTCTCCAAATGGACCAATTCTGGATTGGGAATATGCGGGCTTAGGCTGTCAATACTTTGATATCGCCAGTTGCTGTATTATTAATAAGTTAAATTGCTCACAAAAAATAGCGTTGTGTCAACACTACGCTGAATTGGCTAATAAATCAGCACAAGAAGTGATAGAGCGTACTGAAAATATTACTGAAATTGTTGAGTTTACCTACAATATTTGGAACTATTCGCTAGGTTTGACAAATTCACTGCAATAAAGTGCTTTATTTATCTGAATGTCTCGTTATAATGCAAAGCGAATTTAGGGGTGTAGTTCCAATTGGTAGAACAGCGGTCTCCAAAACCGATGGCTGGGGGTTCGAGTCCCTCCACCCCTGCCACTTTTTTAAGTAAGTGGCAGCGTAATAATAAAACGGATGATGTGAATGTCGGCAGTCAATGCATCGACCAAGCAACAGCAATACGCTCAATTGCAGTCAATGGGTGTTACAATCTACACGCCATTAGCGTCGATTACCTTGGCGTCACAACCTTGGCTCAAAGATGTTTGCTCACTTCTTAATATTGAGATTAGCGATTGCATATTTGACGCTATTGAACCCACTTTTGATGTTAAACGTAATAAATTACACTTACCCGCGACTTCCCATGCGAACGAACAATCTCTTAAAAAATTGATTTGGCAGCATATTCGTCCTTTTGTAAATTAATTAAACTTGTTATTGCACATATGCAAATTGTAACAGCTCATCAATATCCAGATTATTTTGCTTCGGCTTACGCCATATTTTGCAGTCATCGCCGTCAACCTTGGCAATTTGAAACCTTCTTAAAATCTTTACTTATGCCGTGTTCGGTTATGGCGATTAAAGATCAGAAACTACTAGGCTACGCGCTGGTGTCATCAGTTGTTGATGAAGTTGAAATAGAAGACATTTGTGTTAATGAACAATATAGAAAGCAAGGCGTTGGCGATGCCATCCTCGCACACATTATTAAAACCGCCAAAAAAAATGAGGCAATGCATGTACTGCTGGAAGTTGCCCAGCACAACCAAGCGGCAATTACGTTATATCAAAAACATGGTTTTATAACAGTGCACGTGCGCAAACAATATTATCAGCTTGACGATAATCAATTTGCAGACGCGATTTTAATGCGTAAACAAATTAGCAGCGCAAAGTAAATACCGTATTGCCCAACCTTTAGCCAAGACATCGTCGTGAACACCTGTATAATAGCGCTCTATTAAAATCTCTGTTTAGGCATCATTGCGATACTTTTATTACCGCTAATGCCTTAACGAGTGACTTAAAGTTTAGTGTGTAGTTGTAATTTAAATTTTGTTGTTTCACTAGTTGATAGTTGTACAAAACAGGACGTAGAACAAATGGCAAACGCCGATTTTCTTAATGAAATCAAAAAACGAAGAACCTTTGCAATTATCTCGCATCCAGATGCAGGTAAAACCACAATTACTGAAAAGGTTTTATTGTATGGACACGCCATACAAGTAGCGGGCACGGTTAAGGGCAAAAAATCGGGTCAACACGCAAAATCTGACTGGATGGAAATGGAAAAAGAACGAGGGATTTCGGTTACAACCTCGGTTATGCAGTTTCCATATAACGACCACCTAGTTAACTTACTGGATACTCCAGGGCACGAAGACTTCTCTGAAGATACTTATCGTACTCTAACCGCTGTAGACTCATGTTTAATGGTAATTGATGCGGCAAAAGGTGTCGAAGACAGAACCATTAAATTAATGGAAGTAACGCGTTTACGTGATACGCCCATTATTACTTTCATGAATAAACTTGACCGTGAAACGCGCGATCCCATTGATCTTCTTGATGAAGTTGAAGATATATTAAAGATTAAATGTGCACCCATTACGTGGCCCATAGGCATGGGTAAAGAATTCAAAGGTGTTTATCATATACTGCGGGATGAAACCACGCTGTATAAATCTGGACTAGGGCACATGATCCAACAAACCCGTTGTATAAAAGGTTTACACAATCCAGATTTAGATAAAGCCATAGGCAGCTATGCGCAAGAACTGCGAGAAACCCTAGAGTTAGTGAAAGGGGCGTCGCACGAGTTTGATAAAGAAGAATTTTTAAAAGGAGAATTAAGCCCGGTATTTTTTGGTACTGCACTAGGTAACTTTGGTGTTGATCATATGCTTGATGGCTTAGTTGAATGGGCACCCGCGCCCATTGGCCGACAAACTGACAATGAAACCTTTATTCAAGCGACAAATACTAAGTTCAGTGGTTTTGTGTTTAAAATACAGGCGAACATGGATCCCAAACATCGAGATAGAATTGCATTTTGCAGAATTGTGTCGGGAAAATATGAAAAAGGCATGAAAATGCATCATAGCCGCATTGGAAAAGATATTAGGATTTCTGACGCCTTAACGTTTTTAGCAGGCGATCGTTCGTTGCTTGAAGAAGCTTATGCGGGTGATATTATAGGCTTGCACAATCATGGATCAATGCGAATTGGTGATACCTTCACCAGCGGCGATCAATACACCTTTACTGGTATTCCTAATTTTGCGCCTGAATTATTCAAACGAATAAGACTACGCGACCCTCTCAAACAAAAGCAGTTGTTAAAAGGCCTGATTCAATTGGCTGAAGAGGGTGCGGTACAAGTGTTTCGGCCCTTAATGAATAATGACTTAATTGTTGGTGCGGTAGGTGTTCTGCAATTTGACGTTGTAGTGGCTCGCCTTAAAGCGGAATACAACGTAGATGCGCTGTATGAACATGTGAATGTAAGTACCGCACGTTGGGTGTATGGTGATGCTAAAAAAGTTGATGAATTTAAGCGTAAAACCGAAATCAATTTAGCCTATGACGGTGGTGATAACTTAACCTATATTGCGCCTACAAGGGTCAATTTATCATTAGCGCAAGAACGTTACCCCGATATTAAATTTGCTGCCACGCGCGAACAATAGCCGCAAGCAATAACCATTTAAAGGCTTTACAAAAAAAATGAATATTCAACAATTGATTATTGAGCGCTTTGCTCAAGCACTGCACTTGCTGGGCTGGCCAGATGCGCCAGTGCCTGTGGCCAAAAGCAATAAACAAGGTTTTGGTGAATACCAATTCAATGGCGCAATGGCACTGGCTAAAACCTTGCAGCAAAATCCTCGTGCAATTGCTGAACAAATTATTGGCGCGGTAGAATTAGACGATATTGCTGAAAAGCTAGAAGTAGCGGGTCCCGGTTTTATTAATATCTATATTAGTCAAAAATGGTTATCCGCGCAATTAGCCGCGGTGTTAAGTGACCCCCGTGTAGGCATTGAAAAGCAATCACCGAAAATCGTGGTGGTTGACTATTCAGCGCCTAATCTAGCAAAAGAGATGCACGTTGGCCATTTACGCTCGACTATTATTGGCGATGCTGTAGTGAAATGCTTAGAGTTTTTAGGGCACAAGGTTATTCGCCAAAATCATATGGGCGATTGGGGCACGCAATTTGGAATGTTGCTGGCTCATTTGCAAGACCAACTTGCACAAAATAAAGTGGCTGAAACAGCACTTAGCGATTTAGAAGATTTCTATCGTGAGGCGAAAGTACGCTTTGACAACGAAGAAGGATTTGCCGATACCGCGCGAGACTATGTCGTAAAACTGCAGGGCGGTGACTCAGACTGTTTAGCGCTTTGGCAAAACTTTATTGATGTGTCTATTCGTCATTCAGAAGAGGTATATAAAAAATTAGGCGTGACCTTAAGCAGAAATGACGTTATGGGCGAAAGTGCTTATAATCAAGACCTAGCTACGGTTGTTAGTATTTTAAAAGAAAAAGGTATTGCCAAAGAAGACGCCGGCGCAATGGTCGTGTTTATCCAAGAGTTAGCGGATAAAAACGGTAATCCTGCGGTCTATATTGTGCAAAAATCGGGCGGTGGCTATTTATATGCAACAACCGATTTGGCCGCTATTAGATATCGTTCAAGTAAATTGAATGCAGATAGAACCCTAATTTTTACTGATGCCCGTCAAGCGCTTCATTTTAAACAAACTGAAATTGTTGCACGTAAAGCTGACTTTTTACAAGCGTCTGAAGCCTATCAACATTGTCCCTTTGGCATGATGTTAGGCAAAGATAATAAACCTTTTAAAACCAGAACGGGTGGCACGGTTAAGCTAAACGATTTACTTGATGAAGCGGTAGAGCGGGCCGAAAAACTAGTGCTTGAACGAAACCCTGATATTGCACCTACGCCCTTATTAGAAATGAAAACAAAATTAGGCATAGGAGCGGTAAAATACGCCGACTTAAGTAAAAATCGCACCACCGATTATGTGTTTGATTGGGATGCAATGTTGAGTTTTGAAGGTAATACTGCACCTTACTTGCAGTATGCTTATACCCGTATTCAGAGTATTTTTGCAAAAGCCAATTATAATGCCAAAACGTTAATAAAGTCGTCACATATGGTAGCGGTACAAGAAGACGCCGAAAAAGCGCTTTGTTTACATCTTCTACAATATCAAAATGCGCTTGAAGTTGTAGCTAAAGAGGCAACCCCACACGTTTTATGCACTTATTTGTACGAACTTTCAGCACTATACATGCGCTTTTATGAAGCGTGTCCAATCTTAAAAGACAATGTGACTGAACAGCAACGCGTGACGCGTTTAAGTTTGTGTGCACTAACCGCCACCACCCTTAAGCTGGGCTTGGATTTATTAGGCATTGAAACAATGCAAAAAATGTAAATAACCGTCAACTAATATCAATATAAAGGGTATCAAATGTGTAAATTACTCGCGTTTAGCGGCAGTCTGCGTAAGTCTTCTTTTAATCAAAGTATTGTTACAGCGGCTGCGCAGGGCGCTAGGATTGCAGGTGCTGAAGTAACTATTGTGCATTTGCATGATTTTGTAGCCCCTGTTTTTAACGAAGATGACGAAGCAGAAACAGGGATTCCAGTTAGCGCTAAAAAATTAAAGCAGCTGATGTTTGAACATGATGGTTTTTTAATAGCTACGCCTGAGTATAACAGTGGCTATAGCGCTGCCATCAAAAATGCAATTGATTGGGCATCACGAATGGAAGAGGGTGAAAAACCATTGCAAGCATTCAAGGGTAAAACGGCAACATTAATGGCGGCTTCTCCTGGGGCACTAGGGGGGATTAGAGGCTTAGTGCCGCTGCGTATGTTGCTAGGCAATATTGGAATGCATGTGCATCCCAATCAGCAGGCTATTTCAGGTGTCGCTTCTTTAGTTGATAAAAATGGCGTGGTAACTGATGAAATGACTATTAAAAAGCTGCAATTACTGGGCAAACAAGCGGTTAATTTTACCAAGCATCTAAGTCTTAGTACTAAGTGAAGTAGTCAGATAATCTACACTTATTGTGATTATCTGCGTGTTGCACCTACCAAAAAGTTACGAATTTCGGTACACTCGCGGGCACTTTAAAAGAACAATAATTGAATTTTATGTTTGAAGTTAATCCTATTAAAAACGCTTTAGCGGACATTCGCACTCGCAGTGAATCGCTTAGGGGGTATCTTTGACTTTGATGTTAAAGTTGAACGCCTTGAAGAGGTTTCGCGCGAATTAGAAAATCCTGATATTTGGAATGATCCTAAGTATGCTCAAAACTTAGGTAAAGAAAAGGTCAGTCTTGAAGAGATCGTTGATACAGTCAAGGTCTTAGATCAAGGTACACAAGACGTTGAAGGTTTGTTAGAGCTTGCGGTTGAGGCGCAAGATCAAGAAACTTTTGATGAAGCGGAAAAAGAGTTAGAAGACCTTATTGTCGCGCTTGAAAAATTAGAATTTAGACGCATGTTTTCTGGACCTAACGACATTAATACGGGCTACATAGATATTCAGTCTGGTTCTGGCGGCACTGAAGCTCAAGACTGGGCAAACATGATATTGCGTATGTATTTACGCTGGGGTGAGGCCCAAGGCTTCAAAACCGAGCTTTTAGAAGTATCAGACGGTGACGTGGCAGGCATTAAGAGTGCCACCGTTAGGTTTGCAGGTGAATACGCTTATGGTTGGTTACGCACCGAAACAGGCGTCCACAGATTAGTCCGCAAGTCACCTTTTGACTCTGGCAGCCGTCGCCATACCTCATTTGCATCGGTGTTTGCCTATCCTGAGATTGACGATGATATTGAAATTGATATCAACCCAGCCGATTTACGAATAGACACGTATCGAGCCTCAGGGGCAGGTGGGCAACATGTCAACCGCACTGATTCGGCAGTAAGAATTACCCATTTGCCGACCAACACCGTTGTGCAGTGCCAAAACGATCGGTCTCAACATAAGAACAAAGATCAAGCGATGAAACAGCTTAAAGCTAAATTATATGAGCTTGAAGTACAGAAACAAAACGCTGAAAAACAGGCAATGGAAGACACTAAATCGGACATTGGATGGGGCAGCCAAATTCGATCGTATGTGCTTGATGACTCGCGCATAAAAGACTTACGAACCGGGGTTGAGTCACATAACACGCAAGCTGTACTAGATGGTGACTTAACTAAGTTTATTATTGCCAGTTTACAATCAGGCTTATAAAGATACGACTTTAAAGACGATTAACTCGCTTTTCACATAAAAATTAAATGTAATGGAATTTCGATGAGTATTGAACCGCAAGATGAAAACAAATTGATTGCAGAGCGCCGCGCAAAATTGGATGATATTCGCCAAAATTGCCCGTCAAACGGTTATCCTAATCAATTTAGACGCGAACATTTCGCACAAGATTTGCAAGACGAATTTGGCGAGTTCGATAAAGAAACCTTAGTTGAACAAGACAAGCATGTCAGTATTGCTGGCCGTATTATGGCCAAACGCGGACCATTCCTATTATTGCAAGATATGACTGGACGCATTCAGTCATATGCCGATAAGCAAGCGCAAAAAGTGATAAAAGAAAAATATGGTAGCTTAGACATAGGCGATATCATTGGTGTGTCAGGTGCATTACACAAATCAGGTAAAGGCGACTTATATGTGAGTATGCAATCATTTCAATTATTGACAAAGTCGTTGCGCCCATTACCCGAAAAGTTTCATGGCTTAGCCGATCAAGAAACCAAATATAGACAGCGTTATGTTGATTTAATTACTAATCCTGATACGCGCAAAACGTTTAAGATAAGAAGCGAAATTGTAAGCGGCATGCGACGCTTTTTAACTGACCGTCGTTTTATGGAAGTCGAAACGCCTATGTTGCAAGTTATTCCCGGTGGCGCAACGGCGAAACCTTTTGTAACACATCATAACGCCTTAGATATTGATATGTTTTTACGCGTTGCCCCTGAGTTATATCTGAAACGTTTAGTTGTGGGTGGCTTTGAGCGCGTTTTTGAGATAAACCGTAACTTTAGAAACGAAGGTTTATCCACTCGTCATAACCCTGAATTCACAATGTTAGAGTTTTATCAGGCATATGCAGACTACAACGATTTAATGAATTTAACAGAAGAAATGCTGCGTGAACTTGCACAGAATATCCTTGGCACAATGCAGTTTAAAAACCATTTACGTAATCCTCAAGGAGAAGTTCTTGAAGTGAAAGAATATGATTTTGAGCAGCCTTTTGCGCGACTAAGCATGGCAGAGGCGGTCTTAAAGTATTGGCCAGAAGCAAATAAAGAAGCCATTTTAGACCCTGAAAATCATTTACCTGAAATGCGGACAATGGCAAAACAGCTGCATATAAAAGAGCCTGAAGTTGAGGGAATTTGGGGGGCCGGTAAATATTTGTGTGAAATATTTGAGGCGACGGCAGAAGAGCAATTGATGCAACCTACCTTTATTACCCAGTACCCTTGGGAAGTGTCACCTTTAGCCAGACGAAACGACAATAATCCATTTGTTACTGACCGTTTCGAGTTTTTTGTTGGCGGACGTGAATTAGCTAACGGCTTTTCAGAGTTAAACGACTCTGAAGACCAAGCGTCACGATTTAAAAAGCAAGTGGAAGAAAAAGATGCGGGTGATGACGAAGCCATGCATTTTGATGAAGACTACATTACCGCGCTTGAATATGGTTTAGCTCCCACTGCTGGAGAGGGTATTGGCATAGACCGATTAGTCATGTTATTTGCTGATTGTCAGACTATAAAGGATGTCATTCTATTCCCACATATGAAGCCTGTTGCTGAATAATAGACCTTGAGACGATTATTCATAAAAAAGCTGATAACTATTATCAGCTTTTTTTATGGCCGTTGTCTATTGCAGAAATTTGATCAAATAGGCCTTGCATGAAAGGGGAGCTCAGGCCCCGTAAAGTACCTTGCTGTAATAAGTATCCCAATATGGTGTCAATTTCAGTTTGCCGCGAAAAGTACAAATCTTGATGCATTGATGAATAGTTATTAGCCGTATTCGCTATTACATTATCAATAGTGCTAGATAAGCTTTCTGATGAATAGGTGATTAACATTGCATCATATATGGCAAAAACTTCAGATTTCAAACGATTTACTTCTACGCAGTAGTGCACCAACTCGCCATTTTTAATGTTCATAACGGCTGTTAAAGGATTAATGACCGCATTAATCGCGAGTTTTCTATACAGGGCGAAATTAATATCCTCATGTAAGTGACATTGAGGATGTTGGTTAAAGAATGTGCTTACCCACGCCATATCATTTTCGACATTTTCATTCTCATTATGCGTCGCTAGATTATGAAAAATGCCGATATCTAAAGCTCCCTTCGCGGTTATTTTATAATGCAGTGGATCAATTGCATAGACAGCATCGGTCGTTGTTCCTACAAATAATAAATTTTGCCTAAAATGCTTGGCTAATAAATCGGCACCTCCCATACCGTTTTGAACTAATATTAGTTTTGTATTCGGCAGCAACCATTGCGATAAGCTAACAATAACCGACGGTAGTTGATAACCCTTAACCGTGATAATGATGGCGTCAAAGTCGATTTTTGCGGGCTTTGAGATAAGATATTGAGGGTTATCCAGTAAAAAAGATTTACCATGCAAATCGACAAGCGTTTTTGCGCTTTGCGGCAATTGCTTTAATAACAAACTAGGGCGATATTGACGCCAATAATAAGTGAATAAGCTGCCCATCGCGCCTTGACCCACAATACCAATATTCATATTTTCTTGTCTTGCGTAGTACGCTCATTTGGCAAGGTGTAATTTGGCCAAGGCTTGTCTTCTGGACTTTGCAAAGTATCAAACAAGGCGGTATTAAAATACTCACCCGTTTCAGGTAGGCATGTTACGCACACCTTTTCTCCTAAATATTCAAAACCGAGTAAATGACTATGTAAATAGAGTCTGTCAGAGACGGTTCCCTTATAGCGGTTATCGCCTAATATAGGACTGCCCAATGCTTTAAGTGCCACCCTTATTTGGTGAGTTTTGCCAGTAATGGGCTTAAGATAAAAGAGCCGACGTCCATTAGAAGATGACTGCGTAAAAAAGAAAGTTACGGCGAAAGCGCTGTTGTTCATATTGGGCAGTGATTGACCGAGCATATAACTACCGCCTCTACTTTTTTTCATCACGCCTTGCACTTTGCCTTGTTTTTTTTTGGGCTTTTTATCACTAAGTGCAAAGTAATATTTTGTGACCGTTCTGCGTGCAAACTGTTCACTTAATATAGCCGCTGCTGCCTTGCTTTTAGCCAGCAATAAACAGCCGCTAGTCGCATTGTCGAGACGATGCACTAAATATAGTTTAGATATGTTTTGTTGAATTTGTAAAATTTCACACACCGCAGATGCTGGATTAGTGCAGTTTGTAACAGAAGGTGTGGTTGTATTTTGGTTCGTTTCAGCTTGCGTTGAGCCTTCATTAATACTTGCTCGGTGCATGGCTACTCCAACCGGTTTATTGATTACAATGTAGTCATTGTGATCGACTAATACGGGCAAGTTGGGAGACGTCATTCGCCGTTAAAACTATGCGCAATATAAGGTAAACAAATAGATATCATCATGTGCCTTACGCTATTGTGCTTGATTAATAATATCAATAGCCTTGGCATATTGTAACTCTTCAACATAATTTCTAACTTTGCTTTTATTTGATTCATTTAGGGCCAAGCTATCAATGTATTGATGTAGAGTATCATCATCAATAAATTCATGGCGGCTAAGGCGTTCTAAAAATATGCTTTTATGTTCGTTGTTGGCATTTGTCTGCGGACCAAATTCGGTTGCGGCATTGGTGACTAAATCAATAGTGTCTAAACATTCGCAAGTATCTTGCATCACAGTTACAAATGCATTTATTTGGGTGGCGTCAATGTTGTCCTCGCGCATTTGTTGATCTAAGATTGTGCTACACTCATACAAAGCTTTTAAACCTAAATTACCAGACAACCCTTTGGTGGTATGTACTTTTAGCTTGGCTTCTTTAATATTACCATCACTTAGGAGCTGTTTTACCTCAATAGCCGTGGTGCCCAGATCAAATTTAAACTTATCTAGCATACGCGCAAGCAAGTCAGAATTACCACCAAGTTGCGTTAACGCAAATTGGATATCGACTAAGTCTTTCTTATTGGTCATGAAAATTACCTTCAATATAGATTCGTTCAAGTTTACATTAAATATTAATGTAAATTGAAGTAAGCAGCCGCTTTATCAATTGCTAGCTTGCCCAAAAGTGATCGTATTCCAACTTTGAATCATAAAGACTTAATTAGCCTTTTACAAATAGGTTTTTTTTATCCATCATAGCTGCCCATAAATGATGAGTGGCAAATATTGGTGCTCACATAAACAAACCTAATGGGTTGTATAGAAAATATGAAATTACTGAAAACGCGTATTAACTTTATAATCACAATGATAGCAATTGTGGTTATTAGTGCTTGTTCAAACAAGTCCCCCGACGATGAAAAAGTCGCGTCATTTAGTGGAGAGGCCATTAAGTATCATAAATTTGAATTAGATAACGGGCTCACGGTAGTTTTGCATCAAGATGAATCCGACCCTTTAGTGAATGTAAATGTGACTTATCATGTGGGATCTGCCAGAGAAGAATATGGCAGATCAGGTTTTGCACACTTTTTTGAGCATATGATGTTTCAAGGCTCACAAAATGTGGCTGATGAAGAACATTTCAAATTGATCACTGAAGCTGGTGGCAATATGAATGGCACAACAAATACCGACCGCACCAATTACTTCCAAACGGTGCCAGCCAATCAATTAGAAAAAGTGCTTTGGTTAGAAGCCGATAGAATGGGATTTCTATTGCCAGCGGTGACTCAAGCAAAGTTTGAGAATCAACGAGAAACGGTAAAAAATGAACGAGCACAACGAGTTGATAATCAACCGTACGGACTTAGGTCTGAACGCACTGCCGAAGCCTTATATCCTAAAGGTCACCCGTATTCATGGTCAACTATAGGCTACGTTGAAGATTTAGACAGAGTTAATTTAGATGATTTAAAAGCGTTTTTTCAACGTTGGTATGGCCCTAACAATGCGGTGCTAACCATTGGCGGCGACTTAGATGTAGAACAAACCAAAGCTTGGGTTTATCAGTATTTTGGCGCAATACCTTCAGGCCCAGACGTTTCAGATGCGGCAAAACAACCAGCAGTGCTGCCCGAAACGCGCTATATTATCATCGAGGATAAAGTCCACTTACCCCTACTGCAAGTTACCTACCCAACGGTTTATGCCTATCATGCTGACGAAGCACCTCTTGATGTTTTAGCGAGTATTTTGGGAGAAGGGAAAACCTCGTTGCTGTACAAAAATATGGTGAAAAATGGTCTTGCTGTGCAGGCGTTTGCTAGTCATCCTTGTCGTGAGTTGGCGTGTGAATTTACACTTCTATCACTAGCTAATCCACAAAATGTATCTAATTTAGCCAGCCTGAACGATATTATTCAAACAACGCTAAGTGAGTTTGAAAAGCGTGGCGTACAAGACGACGATTTACAAAGAGTTAAAAGCAGTATAGAAACAAATTATATTTATGGTTTGCAAAGTGTTGAAGGCAAAGTGAATATTATGGCCGCAAGCCAAACCTTTCAAGATGAACCTGACCCAGTGAATGCCGAGCTAGCCCGCTACAATGCGGTAACAAAAGACGATGTGCTGAGAGTCTATAATAAATATATTAAAGGCAAACATTCTGTTGTACTAAGCATTGTGCCGCAAGGTCAACGCAACCTAGCGGTAACAGAAAGTAATTTCACATTGCCAAACCGTGAAATACCAGTTAGCAAAGCATTAGTGGCTTTTTCTGAGACACCCGCAATTATCGATAGTTTTGACCGCAGTGTAAAACCGCAAGTGCAAGCCAATAAAGCGGTATCTGTTCCTGATTTTTGGTCGCATGCCTTTGACAATGGTATCCAAGTATTAGGTGTGGAGTCGAGCGAGACACCTACGCTAACAATGACCATTAGTCTGGAAGGCGGTGTTCTACTAGATTCTATTGAGCAACCTGGCGTGGCTAATTTAACGGCTAATTTACTGAACGAGAGCACCGAAAATTTTAGTGCTGAAGAAATAGCAAATGAACTCAGCTTATTAGGCAGTTCTATTCTATTTGATGCAAATGGACGGTATCTTAATATCTATGTTCAGACATTGACTAAAAATGCGCGTAAAACTATGACCCTATTAGCAGAAAAAATGCTAATGCCAGCCTTCAAACAAGACGATTTTCAGCGAGTTAAGCAGCGCACCATGCAGTCTATTCAGCAAGGCTTGAAAAATCCGTCTGTGCTAGCGTCACGTGGTCAGGACAAAATAATGTACTCAACAGAATCGAGGCTTGGATTACCCGGTGAAGGAACGCTTGAGAGTATTCAGAGTATTTCCCTTGATGACGTAAAACGCTTTTATGATAATTATTTTAGGCCTAATCATGCCACAATAGTGGCAGTAGGTGATGTTGATAAAAAAGCGTCAATAGAGTTACTGGACTTTGTGACTAACTGGCAAGCACAAGATTATTTAATACCCGATTTTACAATTGATAACGCAGCGCAAAAAGGAAAATTATATATTGTGGATAATCCGGGCGGGGTGCAGTCTGTAGTGAATATATTTAGGCATGCGCCGGTTTACGATTCTTTTGATGAGCACTTTAAGTTAACCTTGGCTAATTTCCCCTTAGGCGGAATGTTTAATAGCCGAATTAACCTAAACCTACGAGAAAATAAAGGCTATACATATGGTGCCCGAAGTCACTTTTCGGGTGGTAAGCAAACCGGCGAGTTTTTAGCCTCTGCCGATGTAACGGCTAAGTTTACGTTAGAAAGTATTCAAGAGCTGTTAAGCGAAATTGATCAATATCAAGCGCATGGTATGACGAAAGATGAACTTGCCTTTTTACAAAGTTCATATAGTCAGTCTGATGCATTAGAATATGAAACACCTCGACAAAAAGCAGGCTTTTTGCTTAGACTATTGTCCCTAGACCTTAAAAAAGATTACACTGCAAAACAGCAAGAAATTATAAAAAGCATTACGACTACTGAATTAAATGCGCTTTCCGCTAAATGGTTAAATAGTGATAACATGCATATTTTAGTGGTAGGCGATGCAGCTACGTTATCCGAATCATTAAAGCCATTAGGTCGAAGAATTGAAGTTATCGATGTGCCTAACTAAAAAAAGGTACAATAACAGGATCCAAGAATCCTATTTTTCGCAACATTGTAGAGAATAATAATTTTGACGATACAAAATATATCTTTTAAAAGCCGGTTATCAGCACTTTCTGCACCTGCATTTAAGCGCACCTTACTGAACATTAGACACGGTATTGAACGCGAAACTTTGCGCGTGAATCCAGATGGAAGCATTGCCACTAATGCGCATCCTAAGGCATTAGGTGCGGCCTTAACGCATGAATGGATTACGACTGATTTTTCTGAGTCATTGTTAGAATTTATTACGCCACCTGAAAATAACTTTCAAACTAGTTTAGAACAACTGGTTGATATCCATAAGTTTACGTATGAATCCATTGGCGAGCAGTTTTTATGGCCAATGAGTATGCCTTGTTTCATTAACTCGGATACGAAAATCCCCATTGCCAGATATGGCACTTCGAACGTGGCTAAAATGAAAGAAGTTTATCGTCAAGGCCTGCATAATCGATATGGCAGCATGATGCAGGTAATTGCGGGCGTGCATTTTAATTTCTCGCTGCCGGACGAATTTTGGCTGCAGTGGTGTGAGCTACATGGCGAAACATGGAATAAAACCACACAGTCAGCACACTATTTTAGCTTAGTGCGTAATTTCAGGCGTTTTGCATGGATAATTCCTTATTTATTTGGTGCTTCACCCGCTTTATGCAGTTCGTTTGTAGCACATAAAAAAGTGCACCATGATTTTAAAAAGGTGGGTAAAGGAACGCTTTACATGCCTTACGCCACGTCACTTCGAATGAGTGATTTAGGCTATACTAGTAGTGCACAATCAAGTTTGAAGATTTGTTATAACGATTTAACAAGCTACGTCAGCAGTTTGCGCAGTGCAATTGGTCAAAAAGCCCCCGAATATTCGCATTTAGGCTGTGATGATGAAAATGGTTGGCAGCAGCTTAACGACAACATACTGCAAATAGAAAACGAACTGTATTCGCCAATTCGCCCTAAGCAAGTAGCTAAGTCGCTTGAAATGCCTGCCAATGCACTTGAAGATCGAGGCGTTAGTTACTTAGAGGTACGTTCACTTGATGTTAATCCATACTCCCCTATTGGTATAGACGCCGAGCAGTTTCACTTTTTGGATGTTTTCTTGTTGTTTTGTTTACTAGAACCCTCCGCTAAATTTGAGCGCTCTGAATTTGTAGCCAGTCAAGAAAACGTCACCAAGACCGTTACTCATGGTCGTGATAAAGCCCTTACATTAGATAACAACGGTGAACAAATACTGTTATCACAATGGGGTAAACAGCTCTCTGACAGATTAACAGAGGTTGCCGTCTTACTAGACGACGTCAATAACACTGATGCATATTTAAAGGCGGTTAATGCTCAAGCTAAGAAATTTGCAGATAGTCGCCTAACGCCTTCTGGCAGGTGGTTACAAACACTATTGGATAATGATATTGATAATAGTATGTTGGGGCTGGAGCTTGCAAAACAATATAAGAAGCAAGCAGAAGAATTAAGCTATATGCATATTCAAAAAGACAGCTTTATAGAGCAAGCGGCTATATCTTTAAGTGCTTTAGCCGATATAGAATTGGCCGATGACCAAGATTTTGCTAGTTTTATAGAGGACTATTTTGCACAGCGTGTTAAAGACGAAGTATCCGAGAACTGCTAATTAAGATTGTTGACTGCTTTGAGTGCATGTTATCACCAGACAAAAAAAAGCCTGACGACTACTCGTCAGGCAACACACACTTAGGGAAACACTTTAAAACACACATGAGTATGAGACCCAAGTTCAAGAATAGTTCAATATGTTTATAAAAAAAGTAATACTTTTGCTCGCGTCTACTTTTTTCGTGCTTTTTCTCAGTTCCTGTAGCACCACTCAGCCATCAAAACGTGAGAACTTGTGCCATATCTTTGAAGAGAAGCGTGATTGGTATGACGCTGCTGCAGATATGCGCGAAAAGTGGGGCGTACCTATACACGTGCCCATGGCAATGATGTATCAAGAAAGTTCGTTTCGACACAATGCCTTGCCCCCTAGAGATTATGTACTCTTTGGTTTGATACCATGGGGAAGGGTAAGCACTGCGTATGGTTATGCGCAAGCTAAAACACTAACGTGGAGCGACTATGTGCGCGAAACAGGAAATCGTTTTGCTGACCGAGATGACTTTGACGATGCGATTGATTTTATGGGCTGGTTTATTTTTAAGACACATCAAATTAATAAAATTTCTAAATGGGATGCAGGCTCCCAGTATTTAAATTATCACGAAGGTTGGGGGGGGTATAAACGACGCACATACAAAAAGAAGGCTTGGCTAGGTAATGTCGTTAATAAAGTGGATGCTCGGTCTAAACGGTATGCTGTTCAACTTAAAACGTGTGAACAAGACAGACCTTAATAAAGGTTGGTTTATGCGGTTGTTTACTTAATTTCAATTTTAATATTGCCGACTTGTCTACTGCTTATTTTTACAATTGACGATCATCCATTCTTAATCAACTTTAAAAAGATTGATCTAGATTAAACTTTTAGATTAAGCGTGCGCAATCTAGAGACAAAGCTTGATCGAGATCAGAGTTTTCATTTCAATTGAAGCTATACTTATTTCATCAACAATTAGGTTGAATTAATCAGCAAACGAAGGTGAATATTATGTTGGACTTAATCTTTTCTGATCCAGTTGTTTGGGGCTCTATTTTAGGCATCGCTGTAATGGTAGTAATGGCTGGGTATTATGCATACTTGTTTATTTCAAATGTTAAACATGACGCATAAACTATAAATGAGAAAAAAGCAGTGTTAAATGCGATCTTTAACGGGTATCGCTTACTGGGAACAGAGCACTGGGAAGCTTATTGCTTTACTCTCCCATTTTTAAGGATGTGAAGTCAACGCCAATTAATACAAGCAAGCCTGCCTTGCCGCCATACGCGCGTGGCGCTTGAACAAAGCCTGCTATATCTGGGTGTTGTACCAGCCAGTTCGGGACTTTTTGCTTTAATACGCCGTTCCCATGACCGTGAACGATATTAATGCAAGGATAATGACGTTTCTTGGCTTCAAATACGACACTTTCAATTTCTTCTTTAGCTTGTGCTGACGTTAGGCCGTGTAAATCAATCTCAATATCTGGTGGGATATGACCCATGCTGAGTTTTTTCAACAAATCCTTTTGAAACCAAGTCTGTTCACGATCCTGAATATTCTCCGTACGTATAAATTTAATGGGTTTGTCAGGTGGCCAGTGCGCTTCATAGCCATCTGACAGGTGCACACTGGCGCTACGCTGTAAACTATCGCGCATGTTTTCATTAGCCGCCTTTTTTGTCTCTATCTGCGCAGTGTAGCGTGCAGCATTTCGCGCTTTGTCTCGCTTATTTGGCACATATTTATCATGCTTTACAGGTTTAGCGTCTTTAAACAACGCAGAAAAGTTAATGGGTTCTGGTTTTTTTTCACTCATGTGGCTAATTATAAAAGAATATTGACTAGTTTTTCGATATTATACGCACTATCTTCTTGAGTAAGTAGTCAATTGAGCAGCTAATCACTTATGTCCGAGCCAATAATTTCTCGTTTTACTAGTTTAATACAAGTTAAACAAGCGCTTAACAGCATACTTGATTATATTCGTTATGCTATTTCCGAATTTAACCAGCACGACGTTTATTATGGACATGGCACTGACAATGCGTGGCAAGAAGCACATCGCTTAGTATTTACCGCACTGTCACTGCCGCTTAATCTTTCCTCGCAAGACCAACAGACGTTTTATGCGTGTAAAATTACTGAAAGTGAAAAACAGCAAATTTGCGAATGGATACAAGAGCGTTGTGAAAAGGGAGTTCCATTACCTTACTTAACAGAACAAGCCTGGTTTGCAGGTATGCCTTTTTATGTTGATGAGCGCGTGCTTATTCCGCGCTCCCCTTTTGCCGAACTAATAGACAAAGGTTTTGCGCCATACCTTACAACGCCACCCAAAATTATTTTAGACATGTGCACCGGCAGTGCTTGTATTGCTATTGCTTTAGCACACCACTTTGAACAAGCCCAAGTCGATGCCGTAGACATAGATACTGACGCGCTTGACGTCGCGTCTATCAATATTGAGCAATATCAATTAGAAGAACGCGTGTTTCCTATGCAGTCTGATTTATTTGAGAACTTAGGTGAACAGCAATATGATTTAATTGTGGTCAATCCTCCTTATGTTGACGCTCAAGATATGCATGACTTACCGCGAGAGTATTTACATGAACCCGTTGCTGCTTTGGCATCGGGTGATGATGGCTTAGACTTAACCGTAGCGCTGCTTAAACAGGCTAGTAAGCACATGAGCGATGACGCTTGGCTATTTGTTGAGGTGGGTAACAGTGAAGTCAATTTTACTCAGCGTTTTAACGAATTATCAGTCAGTTGGTGCGAGTTAACATTGGGCGGCAGCGGAATATTCGCAATAAACAAAAGTCAATTGCTTGATCAGTTAGACACAATTAATAAAATTCAATAATACAAATACACCATTAAGGAACCTGTAGGATGTCTGGAAATACCTTTGGCAAATTATTCACCGTAACCACTTTCGGAGAAAGTCATGGCCCCGCAATAGGCGGAGTTGTTGACGGCTGTCCTCCGGGGCTTGAACTTTGTGAAGAAGATTTGCAAGGGGATTTAGATAGACGCAAACCCGGCACATCAAAATTTACTACCGCCAGACGCGAAGATGATCTTGTTAAAATATTGTCAGGTGTATTTGAAGGTAAAACAACCGGAACAAGCATTGGTTTATTAATTAATAACACCGACCAACGTAGTCAAGACTATTCAAAAATTAAAGATAGCTTTAGACCCGGCCATGCAGATTATACCTATCAACAAAAATTTGGCATGCGAGATTACCGCGGTGGAGGACGTTCTTCAGCGCGTGAAACAGCGGTTAGAGTAGCAGCAGGTGGTATTGCTAAGAAGTACTTAAAGCAGCAATATGGTATTGAAGTTAGAGGCTATATATCGCAAATTGGTCCCATCGCTATTGAGACTGTTGATCACAATGTGACAAATACTAATCCGTTCTTTTGTCCTGATGCGAGTAAGTTAGAAGCACTAGAGCAATACATGCGTGATCTTAAAAAAGAAGGTAATTCGATTGGTGCAAAAGTATCGGTTTCGGCAACTAACGTACCGGTTGGGTTAGGCGAACCCGTATTTGATCGTTTAGATGCAGACATTGCACATGCCATGATGGGCATTAATGCAGTAAAAGGGGTAGAGCTTGGAGACGGCTTTGATGTGGTGACGCAAAAAGGCACTGATCATCGTGACGAAATATCACCAGAAGGCTTCTACACTAATCATAGTGGCGGTGTATTGGGCGGCATAAGTTCGGGCCAAGAAATTCTTGTTCACATGGCACTTAAGCCAACTTCTAGCATTAGTATTTCGGGTAAAACTGTTGATATAAAAGGCAAAGCTGCAGAGATTATCACTAAAGGTCGTCACGATCCTTGCGTGGGTATTCGCGCGGTGCCTATTGCTGAAGCCATGCTCGCTATTGTGCTCATGGACCACTTGCTGCGACATCGGGGTCAAAATACGCACGTAGATTCCATAACGCCTGTCATTCCTGCTAAGCGTCCATAAATAAAGCGCTAGGTCACTTTTAGCGCTTGCCAATGAGAGTCGATAGCACTCATGCTCATTAAATTACTATTTGGCACTAAGTGCCAAGGCTCAATTGACAGTAGCAGAAATCGTGTTTTTATAGCCACAACCTATTTTTTCTACTTTGCCCAACTAGGCGTATTTGTGCCCTATGTTGGTTTGTTTTTAGATGATCGTGGATTTAGTTCAAGTCAAATTGGAACACTTTTGGCAATGGTTGCGATAGCACGAATTATAGGTCCAAATTTATGGGCAAGTCAGGCTGATAAAAAAGGTAAAATAGGTGAAGTACTCAGAATAGGCTGCTTTCTCGCATTTTTTGTGTTTGTTGCGATCTTCTTTGTTTATGAATACTGGCTGTTAACCCTCACGTTTTGTTTAATGATGATGTTTTGGACTGCTGTATTGCCACAGCTTGAAGTGATTGCGGTAACGGCCACCAAAAGCAGTAAAGGTGGATACGGTAGCCTACGCCTATGGGGGAGCATAGGTTTTGTTTGCTTCAGCTTGCTGGCGGGCTTATTAATTGATGTATTTAGCCCAGCTGTGATTATTTTTATTAGTTGTACCATTTTGTTTTTCTTGTACCTATGTACGCTATTTGTCATTAGCCCAGTCAATAAAGTAAAATCATCATTTTCTTCAAATGTAGATTGGAAACAAGCGTTTGGCCTTATATTTGTTGTATTTATGCTAGCGAATACCTTGCTTCAAGTGAGCTTTGGTAGCTATTACAATTTCTTTGCTTTATATATGGTTGACTTAGGCTATACGGGTTTACAGACGGGTATTTTTATAGCACTAGGAGTGGTTGCTGAGGTATTCATATTTATTTACGCCTCGCGCTTGCTGAAACGGTTTAACGTACTGGCATTGTTAGCCTTTAGTATTCTAATCACCGGATTTAGATGGTTAGGATTAGCATTTCTTGCCGATAACATGCTTATTATTGTATTAAGTCAGATTTTACATGCTTTTAGCTTTGGTTTGTCACATGTGGCTTCTGTATCTTTTTTATCAACTCATTTTTCGCCGGCATTTCAAAGTCGGGCTCAAGCCCTTTATGTTTCGGTCACGTTTGGCTTAGGCAGTGCTATTGGTAGTGTAGTTGCCGGCTATTTGTGGAAAAATGGGGCAGGGGCAACGGTGAGTTTTGCTTTTTCAGCAATAGCGGCCTTTATCGCTGCGAGTATATTAATTATGTTGCACATGCAGCAACAGGCAAAACGAGGAGAACGGTGATGGATGTATGTCAAAAAAAATTGAACCTAAGGCTTAGTGCACCGCTAAAAAATCGTAGTAAATTAACCTTTCACACTTTACTCTTGAGTATTTTAGTAAGCTTTTCGTTGCATTCGCACGCGCAGGAAAATAGTGATATTTGGGTGGGTAAACTTACTTTAAGTCAAAAGCATCCTATTACCGAATTAGTGCAAATTACAGATTCGGATGGCTATACCAACCAACCCTATTTTTTTGACAACTCACGACTTTTCTTTACCCAAGCCACTCAGTCTCAAGAAGAACCGTCACAAATGGACATATTCGTGTTTGATTTTGTGTTGGGTACCACGACCAATATTACGCAATCGCAAAGCAGTGAATATTCACCAACACCTTTGCCACGAAAACCTGGGTTTTCAGTGATTCGAGTGAACAACGAAAATAAACAAGAGTTATGGACAATTAACCCTCAAGGTTCAACAGATGAACACTTAGTGCGAGCAATAGAGCCGGTTGGGTATCAGGTTTGGGTGAATGAACACGAGTTATTGCTTTTTGTGCTAGGTGAGCCTAACACGCTGCAACGAGTTGATACACGTAAGCCTGACAAAATGGGCCTAGTTATTGACCGCCACATAGGCGCAAGTTTGTATAAGCTCAGCAACAGTGACTGGATATTATATACCCGATTAGATGAGGGAAATTATCTGCACGCTTATAACATAGTGACAGGTAAAACAATACAAGTGCTGAGTATGCCTAACAATAGTGAATTTTTCTCTGTAAGTAGCCAAGGTGAAATATTTAGCAGTGATGGACAAACCTTGTGGCGCAGGGCACTTTTTGTAAAAGGAGATACGCTTTCTTCAAGTGACACTTGGCAAGCACTTGTTATCAAACAGCCGCAATGCAGCAGCGGCATTTCGCGCACAGCTATTTCGCCCGACACTAGCATGATTGCACTGGTATGTTCGCATAAAGAGCCTTAACGCTTTATTACTGAAACAAAAAAGGGCGTATAATTACGCCCTTTTTACATGTCTATTATAATGTGCTTAACTTAGCTCGCAAAGTTATCTGCAGCAAACTTCCAGTTAGCCAGAGCCCAAAATCCTTCAAGGTAATTAGGACGAACATTACGGTAATCGATGTAGTAGGCATGTTCCCACAAATCAACGGTAAGTAGCGGAGTAACGCCATCTTGCGTAATAGGTGTGCCGGCATTGCTTGTATTCACAATGTCTAAACTGCCATCAGCCGTTTTTACAAGCCATGTCCAGCTAGAGCCAAAGTTGTTTACCGCTTTGTCATTAAAGGCAGCTTTAAAGTCAGCATACGAACCCCACTTAGCGTTTATTGCATCAGCTAATGCGCCAGTTGCTTCACCACCGCCATTTGGACTTAAGCTGTTCCAGTAAAAAGTATGGTTCCAAATTTGAGCAGCGTTATTAAATACGCCACCATCACTGCTTTTCACTATCTCTTCTAACGATTTGTTTGCTAAATCAGTGCCTTCAATCAAGCCGTTAAGCTTTGTCACGTAAGTCGCGTGATGTTTACCGTGGTGAAAATCCAGAGTCTCAGCAGAAATATGCGGTTCTAGTGCTGTTTTTGCGTAAGGTAATGCAGGTAATTCAAAAGCCATGTGTATTCTCCATTTTTAGATGATAAATTTTCTATGTATCTTGACTAGACATAAGGGCATTTTAATATTTTTAAAGCCCGTAATTAAAATAACCCTATGTAATAGTTCTTTTTTTTCGTCCAAGCAGATCAATTTACTTTATGCTTTGGCAAAGATACTATAAATAAACAAAAATTTCTCTGTGATTATATGCATATTTGCCTTGAATCCACTATAATTACCCCCAATGTAATGTAACGTTTATGGCTAATAGGAAATCCAATGGAAACTATCGAGAAAATTAAACAGCAAATCAGTGAAAATCCTATTCTTTTATATATGAAAGGTTCACCAAAGTTACCTTCGTGTGGGTTTTCTTCACAGGCATCACAAGCGTTAATGTCTTGTAATGAACAATTCGCTTATGTTGATATTTTACAAAACCCAGACATTCGCGCCGAACTACCAAAATTCGCCGATTGGCCTACTTTCCCTCAATTGTGGATAGATGGTGAATTAGTAGGCGGTTGTGATATTATTCTTGAGATGTTTCAACAAGGTGAGTTGCAGACATTAGTGAAAGAATCAGCGGAAAAAAATAAGAGCGAGTAACTCAAATTTACTTTGTTTGATAACGCGTTTAAATAAAAAAAGGCCGATGAACTCATCGGCCTTTTTTTATAATAATTGTGAAAGCAGGGCGTTACCCGACATCTTTAAATAAGCTGTCATCCATAATTGTGGTGTCAATAATCGATTGTGCCATTTGTACACAGCTTCCACATTGTGAACCCACGCTAAGCGCTTTTTTCAAATCTCGCATATTTCCGACACCTTCTTCACGAACAAGATTTTTGATTTGTTTATCAGTAATGCCATGACAAAGACATACAAACATGTGAATACTCTCGGTTATTAATGCTGTTGCAAATGATAATAATTGTTATTCACAGTAAGCGCAAGTATTTTTTAATCTATATGTCCAAATAATAAGCATAATTTAAATGTATAAATTTAGCTAAAGCGACTTTGGTGCTAACGGCCAACCACCCAGTGCTTGATATCTATTAACCATGAAACAAAAAAGTTCTGCGGTTTTTTGGGTGTCGTACAAGGCACCGTGAGCTTGAGCTGAATCAAAACTTATTTCAGCCGCCTGGCAAGCTTTAACAAGCACGCTTTGACCTAAACTGATGGCGGCTAAAGATGCTGTATCAAAAGATACAAAAGGATGAAAAGGCGTGCGCTTAATTTTATTTCTTTCAATTGCAATATTCACAAAACCTTGATCAAAAGAGGCATTGTGCGCCACTATCACGCTGCGCTGACAGTCTGCTGCTTTTTGCGCTTTACGAATATGTTTGCATAAATCTAACATCACCTCCTCTTCGGGTTTTGCGCCGCGCAAGGCACAAAAAGGATCGATGCCATTAAAGTCTATTGCTGCCTTTTCTATATTAGCACCGTCAAAGGGAATAATGTGTTCATGAAAACAAGTGTCAGGTTCAAGTATGCCTTCGTCTGTCATTTTTAATGTGATCGCCGCAATTTCAAGAAGGGCATCGGTATTAGCATTGAAGCCTGCGGTTTCTACATCAATAACAACGGGAAAGTAACCGCGGAAACGCTGGTTTAATGGGGTCATAACATCTGCCAAAAAGTAATACTCATTTTTAAGCGCATAGTATGCAGCAGATAGCGAAGTATGGCTAAACCTTTTGCTAAAAAAGCCGATAATCAATAGGTAATGGAGTGCTGCTTTGCGCTAGTTAATCGTTATTACGCAACTGTACTAGTTTACTCTACATTAATGCAAAGGCCTATGAATAAAAACTACATCATTCAACGTTTACTAATGCATACAAGTTGGATAGCAAGTGCATTGCTATTATTATTGTGCTCGGGATTTATTCAGGCGAATGTTCGTCATTATAATGTTGATGTAGAGGCATCGGTTTGGTCTATCACTAAACAAACACGATTAAGCTGTGAGTTATCACACCCTATACCCGGTTATGGTATCGCCTCTTTTGCAACGCAAGCATCAAAGCAACTTAATCTAGAATTTAACCTTGATATGCTGCGCCTTCCAAGTAGATACGATGTAGCCGATGTTTATTCTGTGCCGCCAAAATGGATGCGAGGTGCACAACAACGCAAACTAGGGCAAATGGATTTACGTAAACAATATGCGGGCGAATTACCGGCAGACACTGCTTGGGATATGCTCACAGAGCTTGAAAAAGGCTTTTGGCCAACCATTTATTATCGTGATTGGCTAAACACGCAAGACGCGGTGGCGGTATCCTTAAATGCAAGCAACTTTAAAACACAGTACAACGACTTTAATCGTTGCGTCGCAAATTTATTGCCATATACCTTTCAAGACATTGCTTACACTGTGCTTGGATACAAGAAAAATAGTGCAGAACTAACCGATTATTCGCAGCGCCGTTTAAGTATGATTGGTGAGTATTTAAAAGAAGATTTAGATCTAGCCTTGGTACTAGTAGACGGTTACTCAGACAGTTACGGAGGCCCGTGGTTGAACGAACAACTTTCGGTAAAGCGCGCTAACGAGATAAGAGATTTTTTTGCGAGCATGGGCATTGACAATGAGCGTATAGAAATTACCGGCCATGGCGAAAAACGGCACGTGGCGCCAAATGATACCGCGCTTGACCGCGAGAAGAATCGTCGGGTAATTATTCAAATGAATAAGGGCAAAACTAGCCTTGCAAGCTAGTTTATAATCAAGCTGCCCCAATTAATAAATACGTTTAGCCTTACATTAAAAGCTAGGGCTTGACCATAAAATGCTGAACGGCAGTCAGCACGTCTCTGTAGGCCCAATGCACAAGTTTATCTTCTTCAATGAAGGGTAATCCGCCCGCTAAAAATACTTCTTGAACAGTATTGAAAATCTGTAGATTATTGTGGCCTAATTCAGTTTTCATAGTGTGCGCGTCTTGTTCTAAAAATTTATCATGTAACGACTTTTCTTCAACTTGCTCGGCTAATGCATATAAAGTTGATTCTGACGCCTCAATAAGCGGCATGAGTCTATCGTTAATTAATGATAAAACACTAGGCTTAGCCAAACTGCTCTTACATTCAGCAATTAAGCACTTAACGACACCTATATAGGATGCACTCATGCACAATCGCGCAAAGGATTGAAAAGGAATATGAAATACACCATATTCGCGATGGTTCTTAATCACATTCATTTTAAAATCATAAGCTTTAGGTACCTCAGCATTTTGTAACTTGATACTAAAAGAGGAAGAGTTTCGCATTCCCATAATGGGCCATTTTTCTGCTGACAGTTGAACCTGACTTTTTGGCACTACAAAAATTTTAGCTTCATCACGGCTATTTGTGGCAATAACCGTAAATAGACTTGCATGTGCCGCGCCTGTGCATTTGCGCCATTCACCACTTATGGTGAAGCCGTTGTTTGTTTTTTCCCAGTTTCCACTATTTGCGCCGCTACCAGCAATGACCGAATGTGCAGGAGAAAATAACAATGAAGCGATATTATCTTCTAAAAATCCAGAAAACCAATTTGCGCCTGCACCTAAATTTACGGTCCAACCTAGGCCTCCTTGTATTTGGGCAACATTCAGCAATGTTTTACAGCCATCTTGCATACTGAGTTCAAGGCCGTTGTAAGCCTTGGGCACAAATAATTTAAACCATTTTTTGTCATAGCAGGTTTTTAATCTATCTTCATTTAAATAGAGCTGTTTATATTCTTGTAAGGTAAAAGCTGACATTATCTTGCTTACTCCATTAGAGAATTTAAAGGATGTAAAGGTGCAAAATTAGGCTGTCGCTGCTCTTTTTGCGCTTTCATGGCTTCCATGATATCGGGCATTTGAAACATTCCAGACTGCCACACCGCCATATAGCTAAGACTGTCGTTAACACTGTGGTCTCTTGTGTAGTTAATCATTTCCTTGCACCCAGCCACCGCCATAGGTGAGTTATTTGCGATACTTGTGGCAATGTGCATCACGCCTTCTAAAAGCGACGCTTCGTCCTCAAAAACCTGATTAACAAAGCCTTGTTGCAGCGCCTCTTGCGCCGACCAGTTTCGGCCTGTATAGGCGAGTTCTCTAATCACGCCCTGAGGAATAAGGTGGGGTAGTCGTTGCAAGGTGCCCACGTCTGCTGTCATACCAATTTGTGTCTCTTTGATCGTAAAGAATGCGTCTTTGGTGCAATAACGACAGTCGGCTGCACTAATCATATCAACCGCGCCTCCAATAGCACCGCCCTGAATAGCGACTAATACAGGCATGCGGGCTTCTTCGAGTGCGTTGAATGTTTGCTGTAATGCGAGTACGGTACGGCGCATCTTTTCGGCTCTACGTGCGGGTTCACCGGTAAAGTCTTTGGCCATATTAGTGAATACTGATAAATCCATTCCCGCACTAAAGTGCTTACCTGTACTTGAAATGACCACCACGCGCACATCGCCACTTGCATCCAACTGTTTTATCAATAGCGGTAACTCAGTCCAAAACTCAGGCGTCATAGCGTTCAACTGGGCAGGTCTGCAAAGTTCAATATGTGCGATGTAATTTGAAATTGAAAAAGAAAAACAGGTAAAATTTGAAGTAGAGACTGTCATTCTGCGTACCCTTTGCTTGTAAAGTGAAACCTTATAGTAGTCTAACGACGATAGAAGACAAGCGGCTGCTTAGTTTCGAGACACTTACAGGTGACCTTGCTTATTAGGGTAAGCGCTTTGAGTTAAAACCTACTCAGTTTTATCTTTAAAATCACATAGGTCTTCAAGGATGCAGCTACCACAACGAGGTTTTCGCGCAATACAGGTGTATCGGCCATGCAGAATTAGCCAGTGATGCAAATCATACATGAAGTCTGTCTTATTGGGAGTATTCTTGATAATATTCTTTTCGGTTTCTTCAACCGTTTTACCTTTAGCGTAACCGGTTCTATTCGCGACGCGTTGAATATGCGTATCCACCGCTATAAAATATTTACCTTCATTGTCTTTAAGCCATCCAAAGGCAGTATTTAACACCACATTTGCGGTTTTGCGCCCGACACCGGGCAGGGCTTCAATGGCGAGTCTATTTTCAGGCACTTTAGAGTTGTGTTTTTCGATTAAAAGACGACAAGTTTCAAGCACATTTTTAGCTTTGGTATTAAAAAGACCAATCGTTTTAATATAATCTTTTAAGCCTTCTAAACCCAATGCGTAAATAGCTTCAGGCGTATTCGCCACAGGATATAGTTTATCAGTGGCTTTATTTACACCTACGTCGGTGGCTTGTGCTGACAAAATAACGGCAATTAATAATTCAAACGGTGTGGAAAATTTAAGTTCAGTAGTTGGGTGAGGATTTGCGGCGCGAAGCCGAGTTAACATTTCCAAGCGTGTTACTTTGTTCATATGTCGGTGCCTGTCACTCGCGCACGCTGTACTACTTTTTTATTTTTCTTTTGTTGCCTAGCAATAATAACGCGGTCAATGATGTTTTTTGCCGCAATAATAAAGCCCATTCCTAAGAATGCACCCGGCGGCAGTATCGCCAGTAAAAAGTTTGCATCTGTTGTGTAAACTTGAATTGTTAGGGTTTTAGCCCAGTCACCCAATAAGAGTTCTGCACCAGAAAATAAAGTGCCCAAACCAAGCACTTCACGAATGCCGCCAAGTAGCACTAAAATCAACGTAAATCCAATGCCCATCATTAAGCCATCCACTGCCGCAAAATGAACCGAATTTTTTGAAGCGTAAGCTTCAGCTCGGCCAATAATCGCACAGTTAGTCACAATGAGTGGAATGAAAATCCCCAGTACTTGATAAAGCCCATAAGTATAAGCGTGCATAAGCAATTCTATTACGGTGACAAAAGACGCTATTACCATGACAAAAATGGGAATGCGTATTTCGTTCGGAACAAGATTACGCACCAGTGAAACGGTTATATTTGAGCCCAACAGAACTAACGTGGTAGCTAAACCTAAGCTTAAACCGTTTATCAAGGTGCCCGTTACGGCAAGCAATGGACATAAACCGAGTAACTGCACGATGGCGGGGTTATTTTTCCACAGCCCTTGTAAGGTCAGCTCTTTAAATTCACTGAACATTTGCAGAACTCTCCTGTGGCATGTCGCCAATGGCATTGAGGGTATCATTTAACGGCGCGGGTATACAATTAGATGGCATTGAAAACAAAGAATCCATATGTTGTTGACCATACTGCGCGGCATTTTTTATCGCGTTTACAACGGCACGCGGGGTTATGGTTGCACCGGTGAATTGATCAAATTGGCCTCCGTCCTTCTTTACTTTCCATCGACTCGCTATTTCATCTTGGTAAGTCACTTGTTTGAAGCCTAAGATCCAATCGCTAACTCTTAATTCAATTTTATCCCCTAAGCCTGGCGTTTCTTTGTGATTGACCACGCGCGCACCTAAGACGATATTTTTGCTATCTAACGCACTTAGCGCCACAACTAAATCAATGGCGCCACTGTAGCCCTGAGGTGCTGTTGTTTCTAAAATAAGTGCGGTATCTTGACCATTAAGTCGCGAACGAAATACTCGTTGTGGTTTATTGCCTAATTCGGGAACTGCGGGCAAGATGACACAATCTAGGTGCAACTCGTTATCGTGCAGACTTTCGTCAACAACTTGATTGAGCGTGCTCATTAGCTGGCGTTCTTTTGCCAACTCAATACGCTCATGTGTGTAGCTGTAGGTTAAGGCTATAATGCTGGTAGTTAAAAGTGCAAAACCACCCAAAATTAGTCCATTTTTACTAACTGCTTTTTTCATGCATCTCCCGGCGGAGGCATGTTTTTCGCCTTCATTTTGTGTCCATAGGTGCGTGGTTTAGTGTAATAATCAATAAGGGGTACTGCCATATTCATTAATACCACCGCAAATGCAATCGCATCTGGATACCCACCCCAAGTGCGAATAATAATGACCCAAAAGCCAATCGCTGCGCCAAATACAATACGCCCTTTATTGGTAGTAGACGCCGACACCGGATCAGTGGCAATAAAAAATGCACCAATAATTAAGCTTCCGTTTACGACATGAAACCAAGTTGATGCATGGGTGCTACTGTCGGCTAAAAATAATACCGAACTGACGATAATAGCAGCTCCTAGCATACTTGCTGGAATGTGCCAGTTGATCACTTTCGCTTTTACAAGCACAATCCCGCCAACTAAGTATGCCATGCTTACAGGGGCCCAACCGCTGCTCATACTGCCATTGAAAAGCGCATTGTTAAGCGCTTCAGATATTACATAACCTTGGCTTAGCGACACTTTAACATGGTCCAATGGGGTTGCCATGGTCACGCCGTCTATTGTTGCCTGTAATTGCGCAATACTATAACCAGTAGCGGTGTAACCCGTAAATATAGTATGAATAGTGTCCCATAAACCAAAGCTTTGCTCGCTTAGGCTAAGTGGCGGTAGCCATGACGTCATTTGTACGGGGAACGATATCAAGAGCATGACATAGGCAGCCATTGCAGGGTTAAACAAGTTATACCCTAAGCCGCCATAAAGCTGCTTAACAATGGCGATAGCAAAAAAAGTACCAATGACAACAACCCACCAAGGCGCCAGCGGTGGAATACTTATGGCGAGTAATAAACCGCATAGAAGCGCGCTGTAATCTTTAAATGCTCGCTCTGCGTTTTTGTGTCGAATTTCTAAAATGACAACTTCAGTGACTATTGCCGTCACGATGGCCAATAACAGTTGAATTAATACACCATAACCAAACATCAGTGCTTGCATAATAATACCGGGAATGGCGGCATAAACGACAAGGCGCATTACGGCGCCTGTGTCACGTTGATTGTGATGATGGGGCGAGCTTGCTACGACCAATTTAGTCATCTTTTTGCTTATCCGGTTTATCTGCTAAGTTCGTTTTAGATTGCTCAGAATCGTTGTCTTGTTCAGCTATTGCTTGCTGCGCGGCTAGTTTTTTTGCCTTGGCTCTGGCGATTGCGGCGGCAACACGGTCTTTTTTAGCCGTATCACTTTGCGCTGTATCCGTATTTGTTGCTGCGCGAGTATCTTGTGGTGCTTGCTCTGCCTTACCGGGAATAGGGCTCTCAATTGGTGCAGAGCTTTGTGCCATATCCTGTGAAGCCTTTTTCGCTTTTGCTCGGGCTAAAGCTGCCGCAATTTTATCTTGCGCTGCGCCTCCGGTTTTTTGCATAGACTGCTGACGAGCTTCAGCCGCTAACCTGTGTTTTTCTTCGCGCTCATGCTTTTCGCGAGCCAGTCGCTCTTTACGTGCTTCAAACCTAATACGTGCTTTCTCTGACTGCTCTTTTTCGTGTAGCTGCAGCCTTATTTCACTTTTTGCTTGTCGGTAATAATGCACTAGTGGAATTTCGCTTGGACAAACATAGGCACAAGCACCACACTCTATACAGTCAAATAAATTATATTCCTGCACAGTTTCATAATCTTTTGCTTTGCTATACCAAAATAATTGCTGTGGTAACAGCGAGGCGGGGCAAGCATCAGCGCATGCAGAGCAGCGTATGCAGCCTCGCTCATCTTCAATCAGAGGGAGTTCATTGTTTGCCGGTGCCAATATACAGTTGGTCATTTTAACTACCGGAATTTTCGTTGTGGCAATCGTAAAGCCCATCATGGGTCCACCCATAATAATTTTAGGATAAGTCTGCTTAGTCACATCAAAATCACAACAGGCCAATAGATGACTGATTGGCGTACCAATTTTGGCCCACACATTTTGCGCTTTACCTATGGCATTACCTGTCACAGTAACAACCCGTTCAGTTAATGCCTTGCCCTCGATAATGGCATCGGCAATCGCAAAACAGGTGCCTACGTTATACATCATGCAGCCAACATCAATAGGTAAGCCATCACTGGGCACCTCACGAGAGGTTAACACTTGAATAAGTTGCCTTTCACCGCCCGCTGGATATTTTGTGGGGACACTAATAACCTGATAATCGCTTTGCTGCTGACAAGCTATTGCCATGGTGTTAAACGCTTCAGGTTTATTGTCTTCAATGGCAATAATGACCTGCTTAGGTTGCAACAGGTGATACAAAATATCAATGCCTTGGCGAATTTGCCAAGCATGCTCGCGCATTAACCGATCATCTGCAGATATATAAGGTTCACATTCAATTCCGTTAATGATTAAAAAATCAACGGGTTTAACATTATTCGATTTTATATGGGTAGGGAACCCAGCACCGCCCAAACCACTTATTCCAGCGTTACAGATTGCGTTTATGAGTGTTGACTTATCAGCATTCGCGTATTGACTAATACCTTGTGTGGGTATCGCATTATCTTTACCATCTAATTCAATACATATAGTCAGTTCAGATAACCCTGATGGATGCGCAGCAGGGTGCTGATTAATGTCAATCACAACACCCGATGAAGAGGCGTGAACAGGCACTGCAAAAGCATTTTCACTACGCGTTAGCGCTTGCCCCTTTAAAACACTATCGCCCACTGCAACAATAATTTCACCCTCTACGCCTATGTGCTGCTTAACCGGTACATATAATTTTTCGGGTAAATCAATTTTTTGAATAACACAACAATTTGATAATGTTTTGTGTTGGCTAGGATGAACGCCTCCAGGAAACGACCATAACTGCCCTTTAGATAGGCGCTCCATAATAGTGTCGTAGTCAGCAAAAACACTCATGATACTTGCCTTACAGGGATATCTCCAACCTGAGTTTGGGTGAAGTCCCATTTCCAGTTTTTCGTGCTTTTATGCAGTGGAACCATATCAATACAATCCACAGGGCAGGGGTCAACACATAAATCACAACCTGTACACTCGCCAATAATCACCGTGTGCATTTGTTTGGCTGCACCAACAATGGCGTCAACTGGACAAGCTTGAATGCATTTTGTGCAACCAATACATTCGTCTTCGCGAATGAAGGCCACTTTCTTAATGTCTTCTACGCCGTGCGCGGCGTCAAGCGGTTTAACTTCAACTCCCATCAACTCTGCCAATTTTTTAATCGTGGATTCGCCGCCTGGTGGACATTTGTTAATTTCATCGCCATTGGCAATGGCTTCCGCGTATGGCTTGCAGCCAGGATATCCGCATTGACCGCATTGAGTTTGTGGCAAAATATTATCGATTTGGTCTACTAGTGGGTCGCTTTCAACCTTAAAACGAATGGCTGCATAACCTAATCCAGCACCTAAAACGAGTGCGATGGCGGCCACAATTAGTAAAGCAATAAGCGTTAAACTCATTTCACTAACCCGGCAAAACCCATAAATGCCAGCGACATTAATCCGGCTGTAATCATTGCAATGGACGCACCTTTAAACGGGGTAGGGACGTCGGCGGCAGCTAATCGTTCACGCATGGCCGCAAACAAAATGAGCACAAAAGAAAATCCTACCGCTGCGCCAAAACCATACACAATGGATTCAACAAAGTTATGTTGTTTTGTGGTATTTAGTAAAGCAACACCCAGCACAGCACAGTTTGTGGTAATAAGGGGTAAAAAAATACCGAGTAAGCGATATAACGTAGGGCTAGTTTTCTTTACCACCATTTCGGTGAATTGAACGACTACCGCAATCACTAAAATAAAACTTAATGTTCGTAAATAAGCAATTTCCAATGGAATCAAAACGTACGTTTCAACAAGGTAACTTGACAGTGAGGCTAGCGTTAACACAAAAGTCGTGGCCATAGACATACCAATTGCTGTTTCCAATTTACCGGAAACGCCCATAAACGGGCACAGTCCCAAGAATTGAACCAACACAAAATTGTTGACCAATACCGTACCAAGCAGCAGTAAAAGTAAATCTGTCATGTAATTAAAGCCAACTAATCGAATCATTTATACTCGTGACTAATTATCGCTTTTTACGCGGCATTAAACAACACAGAAAACTTGTGGGTTTAGGTTTTAGGTAACGAATAAGTAAGATGGTGGCAAAGCAAGTGTACGGATAGTAAAGAAAAATGTTTAATATGGTAAGGATTGATAATGCAGTACATAAATAAAGAAGTGCTTAAATAGTGCAGCGCTTAAATGTAGATGGCTCCCCCTCCCCGATTCGAACGGGGGACCTGCGGATTAACAGTCCGTCGCTCTAACCAACTGAGCTAAGGGGGAATTCTACATGTTTAATAACGTTAAAAGTGGCTCCCCCTCCCCGATTCGAACGGGGGACCTGCGGATTAACAGTCCGTCGCTCTAACCAACTGAGCTAAGGGGGACCTGACCTTTAACGGTTGCGCATATTAATGAGCGAAGGCATTGCTGTCAACTAAGATTTGCCTTTTTTTGCAATTTAATGCGTTTAGACTAATTTTTGTACTAAAACTAATCTCTACTAATTTTGTCTGTATTTTCGTGTTTGTTCGAGGGATGGTCGGAAATAGTTGAAAAATAAAACTATTCCATTACGGGGTGTTTACAGTCATTGTTATATTAAAAAAGAATAAAAAATAGCTTGATAGCTGTATGTAAGAACAGTTATTGGTGATAACTGCGCGTAATGGAATGGGTCTTAAGGTTAGTGACGACTTACATAAATATAACAAAATAAGTGTGTAGTTAGCGCCATTATTAAGGCGCAGCCTGTTATCCACTCTTTCTGTGGATAAGTCTGTGGACTGAAATCTGATAAGTGAATCAATGCAAATCAATATTTGTCAATAATATTTCTTATTAAATGTCATTTAATTTAAAAAATATATTTTATTCAATGAGTTAAAAATATTTTGTGCAGTCAGAAATTAATGCAAGATCTTTATTTAACTTTATTACTTTGCCTGTGCGTTAAATTTATTGACAGCACAAGTTTTTCAATAAAGTCATTATATTGACATGATTTTTAAAGGCATTTTGCAAAATAATGACGCTTGCTTATATTTACGTTATTGATTAAAAAATAACAAATCTATATGAAATATTATTAATGAACCAAAAAACTACTATGGTTAGTTTAGTTATTGGGGCACACTAGCATTATCATAATAACAATATAAATAAAATTAGTGATAAATAAACACGACCATCTTGAAGAAAGTTTTTCACAAAAAAAATCTTCTGGTATACCCCCTAAAGATAAAAGCAGAAATAGAAACCTTCTTACTGGGGATATTAAGTCGACCTTAGTGAACATGACCATACCTATGATTGTGGGTATGATTATGTTGATGACATTCAGTATTGTCGACACCTTTTTTGTCAGTTTAATTGGCACAAACGAACTTGCCGCAATTAGCTTCACCTTCCCCGTTACTTTTACTGTGATTAGCTTAACCATTGGTTTGGGTATCGGAACGTCTGCTGTTATCGGGAAGTATTTGGGCAGTGGCGAAAGCTCTCAAGCCAAAGTGCTCGCTAGTGGTGCATTAATGCTAGTGGTCGTATTGGTGGCTGTGTTATGTGTTATTGGTTACTTTTCAATAGATTTCGTCTTTGGATTGATGGGGGCTAGCAAAGCATTAATGCCACTTATTCATGATTACATGAATATATGGTTCATTTCAGGTACATTCTTAGCTATACCAATGGTCGGTAACTCGGTTTTACGAGCGTCTGGCGACACTAAAACGCCGAGTATAATTATGGCCACTGGGGGCGCTATAAATGCGGCCTTAGACCCCATCTTAATTTTTGGCTGGGGAATTATTCCAGGTTTTGGCATACAAGGCGCGGCCATTGCCACTTGTATCGCATGGGCTGTGTGTGCGGTCTGGATCATTTATTTGCTTGCGGTTAAACGGGAGTTGATGGAACCAAAATTATTAAGCTGGGAAGAGTTTAAACCTGCAGTTAAAGGAGTTTTATCAATAGGCTTACCGGCGGCAGGTTCGAATATGTTAACCCCAATATCCGCCGCTATTGTCACTGCTATCGTGGCTAAATATGGCGCTGAAGCAGTTGCAGCATGGGGAGTTGGTACTCGCCTTGAATCAATTGCAAGTATATTAATACTGGCGTTATCAATGTCCTTGCCACCATTTATCAGTCAAAACTTAGGTGCGCTGCAGTTTCAGCGAATATTAGAAGCCTATAGAATGTGCATTAAATTTGTGATGGTATGGCAAATTTTCATTTTCATCGCCTTAGCTGTTTTAGCGCCGTATATTGCGGCTGTGTTTGCTGATGAAAAAAGTGTGACTGAACAAATTGTCTTGTTTTTAATGATTGTGCCCATAGGTTATGGTTTGCAAGGCATTATTATTTTAACTAATAGTTCGTTCAATGCAATGCATAAACCCATTATTGCCGTATGGCTTAGTATCATTAGACTATTTGCCTGCTACGTACCCATGGCGGCCTTGGGCAGTTATTGGTTTGGCTTAGTCGGACTGTTTTGGGGATTAGTCATTGCTAATGTGATAGCGGCAACAATATCTTATCTTTGGTTTAATAAAGAGGTTAAGTTGCAATTACAACATTGCGATTAACGAACAATTAGTGAAAACGTTACATCACGAAAGGATTGATAATGTCAAAAGGCTTTAAACTGGCTTCTAAGTATTTTCCAGCAGGAGACCAGCCTCGCGCTATAGAAAGCCTTGTTGATGGCCTTAATAATGGGCTTGCTAAGCAAGTTTTATTAGGTGTTACAGGTTCAGGTAAAACCTTCACCATGGCAAATGTTATAAATCAAGTACAACGCCCAACGTTAATTATGGCGCACAACAAAACCTTAGCCGCGCAACTTTATGGTGAAATGAAAGAGTTTTTCCCTGATAACGCGGTTGAGTATTTTGTCTCATATTACGATTACTACCAACCCGAAGCATACGTACCTAGTACCGATACCTTTATCGAAAAAGACTCCTCTATTAACGAACACATAGAGCAAATGCGCTTATCTGCAACCAAAGCACTTATAGAGCGCCGCGATGTGGTCATTGTCGCTTCAGTTTCAGCAATATATGGTTTGGGCGATCCTAAAAGTTACATGAAAATGCTGTTGCATTTGCGTGTGGGCGACACTATGGATCAGCGTGATATTTTGCGTCGCTTAGCTGAATTACAATACAAGCGAAACGATATCGCCTTTGAACGCGGCACCTTTAGAGTAAGAGGCGACGTGATAGACGTGTTTCCGGCTGACTCTGAAAAACAAGCGGTTCGCATACAGTTGTTTGACGAAGAAATAGAAAAAATCAGTTTATTTGACCCCCTTACCGGGGCTGTCGATAAAAACGTGGTGCGTACTACTGTTTTTCCCAAAACACATTATGTAACGCCACGAGAAAAAATTCTCAGTGCGATAGATCGCATTAAAGTAGAGTTGAAGGATCGACAAGCAAACTTAAAAGACAATCATAAATTACTAGAAGAACAGCGTATTTCACAACGGACTCAGTTCGATATAGAGATGATGCTTGAACTTGGTTATTGTTCAGGTATTGAAAATTACTCTCGCTATCTTTCTGGTCGAGCACCTGGCGAGCCGCCACCTACCTTACTTGATTATTTCCCTGCAGACGGTTTGCTATTTATTGACGAGTCACACGTTTCAGTGTCGCAAATAGGGGCTATGTATAAAGGTGATCGTTCGCGTAAAGAAACCCTAGTTGAATATGGATTTAGGCTACCCTCAGCACTTGATAACCGACCTTTAAAATTTGAAGAATTTGAACAAATTTCACCGCAAACGATATACGTTTCGGCTACACCAGGTAATTATGAGCTAGAAAAATGCGCGGGTGACATTGTGGAGCAGTTAGTGCGACCCACTGGCTTGCTTGACCCTCAAATTGAAGTGCGGCCTGTGGCGACACAAGTAGATGATGTTCTTAGTGAAATTCACAAACGAGTGGCAGTAAATGAGCGAGTCTTAATTACCACCTTAACCAAACGCATGGCCGAGGATTTGAGCGAATATTTAAGTGAACACGGTGTGCGCGTTCGTTATTTACACTCTGACATTGATACGGTTGAGCGCATTGAAATTATTCGCGATTTGCGGATTGGTAAGTTTGATGTATTAGTCGGCATTAACCTTCTGCGAGAAGGTTTAGATATGCCTGAAGTATCTTTAGTGGCAATTTTAGATGCCGATAAGGAAGGTTTTTTACGGGCTGAAAAGTCACTGATACAAACCATTGGACGTGCTGCCCGACATTTAAACGGTCGTGCAATTTTATACGGTGATAAAATCACCAAGTCGATGCGTAAAGCGATAGATGAGACCAATCGCAGGCGCGAGAAGCAGGAAGCCCATAACATCGCTAATGGTATTACGCCTCAGCAAGTAAATAAAGATATTACCGACATAATGGATTTGGGTGATAGTGCACATCCAGCGTCGGGTAAAGTTCGCTTACGAAAAATGTCAGACCAAAAAACCGCCAGTAAGGCAATGTCGGTGAAACAAATGATGGAAAAAGTAACTGTTTTAGAAAAAGAAATGTTTGGCTACGCTCGTGATTTAGAATTTGAAAAAGCCGCATCAATGCGAGATGAGGTAGAGTTGTTACGCAGTGAAATTATGAAGTTATCTTGAGGTCATCCAATATTTTGGACAATATTAAACATTATTGTAAAGTTTTAGTTATAGGAAACGATAACTAAACTATACAATACACAAGCAATTAGGTATCTTTCGAGATACTTAAGCGTAAAAACGGTTTACATAATACTGCAGTAGTATGCTTTCAAAGCTACTTTTAAAGGTTATATATCGTTATTAATACGTCCAAGATTATTTCCAAGGATACTCATGTTAAACCGTTTGCAAGAATCAGATATTAAGTTACTTCGCGTTTTTTATGCCGTGGCATCATGTAACGGATTTACGGCTGCCGAGCCGGTGCTTCGTATGCAACGACCCAACATTAGTGCCGCCATCAAAAAACTCGAAGAGCGACTTGATTTAGTGCTATGTCACCGAGGTCGTGGTGGCTTTCAAATGACCAAGGAAGGGGAAGTCGTATTCCAAGAAACCAAACGCATATTCAATGCGTTTGATAACTTTGTATTTAACCTTAAGTCATTACACGATGATTACTCTGGGCATATTACTATTGTATTAATGTCAGGATTAGCCACCTCAATTCAATTAGCGGTTAGTAAAGCGGTTAAGAGTACGATGAAAAAGTTTGATGATATTCACGTGAATATTCAAACTCGTTTGTACAATGAAGTAGAGCATGTTGCTTTATCGGGTGAGTGCCATCTTGTGCTGTCGACGTACGACATGGTAAAACCAGAATCAGTCACTTTTCATCCAGTAGGCGTTTCTTGTAAAGGACGTTTGTATTGTTCTCCAACGCATCCCTTAGCTAAATACAGAGAATCTGACGCATTGCCCGACAATGTCGATATTGAAGAGTATGCCGCGATCGGTATTTCTGGTTTGTCATCTTCAAATTATATTGATCATGATAAACGTTTGTCGATACAGACCTTTTCTGATTCGTTTGAAATGTGTATGGCCGCTATTATGACTGGTGAATACGTTGGTTTGTTACCTGACTATATTGCAAAAGAGCAGGGCGCAGCGACAGGTTTGGTGCCTATTGCGAAAGGTAGTTTATTTAATTTTAAGCACGAGCTTTTTGTCATGAATGGTAAAAACACACGCTTAAATCCAGTATTAAGACACTGCATAAAAGAAATAGAGTATTTTGTATCAGAAAGTCAGAAGTAAGCACATAATTTAAAAGGAATATGAGTCGTCATTTACATGGCTATTCATATTCCAATGGGTCTGTTATCCCATGTTTTGCAAACGCTTCTAAGCGCTCTTGACACGAACCGCATTTACCACAAGCTTTTTCACGGCCATTGTAACACGTCCAGGTTTCGCCGTAGTCTAAACCTAAGGCTATACCTACTTTCAATATATCTATTTTATTCGTTTTTAAAAACGGAGCGCGGACTTCTATGGCTTCATAATTCGCAATTTTACATACCGCATTCATGGCATCAACAAACTCAGTGCGACAATCAGGATAAATGGCATGATCGCCAGAGTGAGCGCCAAAATAAACGGCCTCGGCCTTGATTGAAACCGCATAGCCAACCGCCAGTGACAATAAAATCATGTTCCTGTTAGGAACTAAGGTTGACTTCATTGAATCTTCTTCGTAATGTCCTTCAGGAACATCAATATCATCAGTAAGTGATGATCCTGACAGTAATTGATTAATACTCGATATATCCACAATTTTATGCGGTATCTGATACTTGTCAGTAACGCAGCGCGCGTACTCAAGCTCCTTATTATGGCGCTGACCATAGTTAAACGATACCGCATGTACATTGTAGCCTTGCTGCCGAGCTTGATGTAAAACAGTATACGAATCCATTCCGCCAGAGTAAATTATTACGACCTTTTTATTGCTATCGTTAGAGGGGCTTGTCGGTTTATCAGTATAAGATTCAGATGTTGACATAGTTAACTCGGCTATTATTATCTGCCGATCTTAAAGCATTGATGGTAAAATCCCAATGCTTATTTTTTTTCAAAGCTTATACTGCGCTGTTTATATAGCTTCACTTAGCTATTATATATTTTTCGGTACAGCTTATTTATTCAAACAGGACACATAGTTGGCATGACGCAATTATTGGTAAATGAAATATTTGAAACCATACAAGGAGAGGGGGGGTTTACTGGTACCCCTTCTGTTTTTATTCGACTACAAGGTTGTCCGGTAGGATGCCCGTGGTGTGATACCCAGCATACGTGGGATGTTTTAACAAAAGATGAGACCAGTGCAAACGTTATTTTATTGAAAAAAGCGGATTCGCCTAAGTATTTTTCTACGACTACAGACGAACTGCTGAGCATAATCAAACAACAGCAATATACCGCCAAGCATATTGTTATTACCGGCGGCGAACCTTGTATGTTCGATTTAACCGACTTAACCAGTAGCGCAATTGCACAAGGTTATAGCGTGCAAATTGAAACCAGTGGCACTTTTGAGGTTAATTGTGATGCGAAAACATGGGTAACGGTTTCGCCTAAAATAAATATGAAAGCAGGTATGCCAATTTTATCGCAAGCAATGCAGCGAGCCAACGAAATAAAACATCCAATAGCCATGCAAAAACATATTGATGAGCTAGATGCTCTGTTAACACGAGAAGGCATAATAACCGGTTCATCATCAGCAACGCCAATGGTGTACCTACAACCCATTAGTCAACAAACGCGAGCAACTGAACTCGCAATAGAAACGTGCATTAAACGAAACTGGCGACTATCGGTACAGTTACATAAATATCTTGGTGTTGCGTAACAAGGTACAATATAAAATATCGTAAAATGGCTAGGGTTTGCTATTGTGTGTAAAATACAACGATAAAATAGAGTTGCTCAAAAGGTGTCGCACTATGTTGTTAAAGTTTTTGGCCTTAAGTTTATTCATTTTTATATCGCAACCAAGTTGGGCTGCGGTTTGGACCGTCACGTATCCTCGCCCAGAATTCGAAGATGATAGCCGCAACGAATTTCCCGTCGCTTTGTTAGAACTTGCACTGCAAAAAACAGGCGTACGCTACGAACTTAAGGCTTCCGACAGCACTATGCGTCAATCACGTGCCTTGAAGCGACTTGAAGACAATCTTGAAATTAATATTTTATGGTCAATGACGGACAGTCAACGAGAACTGCAGCTAAAACCTATTCGAATTCCTATCACCCGAGGATTAATAGGTTGGAGAGTATTTTTAACCCATAAAAACAGTCCATTTTTACATGCAAAAATAAACGACCTGTCAGATTTGTTAAAGTATTCACCAGTGCAGGGTATAGGGTGGCCCGATACTAAAATTTTACAAGCGAATGGTTTTAACGTGGTAACGGCAAGAGATTACGTTGAAGCCACCGAGATACTAAACAATAAACTAGCTGACTTTTTTCCACGGTCGGTAATAGAAGTATTGCCCGAATTAAAAAACCAATATTCAACAGATTTCCGTTTACGTAACGATATCGTCATAAATTATCCAACGGCATTTTATTTTTTTACCAATAATAGCAATTTAACCCTGTCGAGATTAGTGGAAACAGGTTTAACGTTGGCGATTGAAGATGGCAGTTATGATGAGCTGTTTATGCAACATTATGGTGAAACTTTGGAGCTGCTTGATATAAAAAATGCGACCTACTATAAACTTGAAAATCCTAACTTACCTCCATTAACGCCAATTGAAAATCAACGGTACTGGTATTTTCCCGTTAATGTCATCGAGAACTGATGCATTTACCGAAACCGGCAATGCAGCAAGCCTTTTATTTTGTTATGCCAGCGCTTGTATCTGCGCCAGCGCAAGTTCAATTTCTTGCTCATTATTAATCAGTGACGGAGCAAATCGAGCATAACTTTTTCTATATGGGGTACTGCTCATAATAATGCCTTTGTTATGCATGGCTTTCACCACTGAACCTGCGTTCATGCCATCCACATCGAAACACACCAGCCCTGATGACAGTTCACTGCTCGCAGGTGTATATTGAGTCACATGTGACATCTTTGCCAAGCCTTGTTTTGTTTGTGTATTTAATTGGTGTATGCGCTCTTGCACATTGGCTTTACCCAATTGCATATGCAATTTAAACGCTTCTGGCAATGCCCAGCGATGCTCAAATGAGTGGAAACCGCCTGGTGACATATGCTCGCCCATAGGCACTTGGTCTGGTGTCATACCGCCCAGCCATACGTCATAAGAAGCACTGAAGCTAGGAATGACAGGTTCGCTTTGGTCCCAAGCCCGATCATTTCCCCAAATTACCCCTGTGCCTCTTGGGCCAAAAATCCATTTGTGCGTACCGGCAATAAAAAAATCGCAACCCAATTCACTAATATCCTGATTTTCTATGCCAAAGCCGTGCACACCATCTACGCAGAACAATATTTGTTGGTTGGCTTTTCTTTGTTTATTGAGGGCAGTGATCGTGTCTGACATTGCTCTAATGGGCAGTTTGACACCAGTAGATGAATGCACCCAAGTAGCCGCTACAACACGCGTTTGTGAATTAATTCCATCGCGCAAACGCTTGAGTATATCGGCTACATTAACCGTAGCGGGGTTTTCATATAAAGATATGCGTTTTACTTTTGCGCCTGTGCGATTTGCTCTATGGGCCAGCGACAAATCGGTAGAATAATGGTCGTGTACGGTCTGCAATATTTCATCGCCATCTTCTAACTTTAAACCGCTATAAACAAGCCCTAAACCCATTGTAGTGCTGTCGGTTAGCGCTATGTTTTCTCCTTTTACACCCATGTATTGAGCAGCCGAATTACTAATATCAGCGTCGATTGTTAGAAAGTGTTCGTGCCAATAATCGGATGGGTTTTCATCAAAAGCTTTACGATGCTTTTCAATGGCGTCAGATACAGGCTTTGGGTGTGATGCCAGTAAAAATGTAGATAACTGGATATACTTATGCGTGAGGGGGAACAACTTACGCAATGCTTTCCAGTCTCCGGCTTGTATCATGCTATCGGCCATACTAGGCTGTGGAGAGGCTCCCAATAAACCGCTAGGCATTAATAAGCCTGATCCTACTCCTAATCCCATAACACTTAAAAATTGACGTCTAAACATGTAGTCTTCCTTTTTATAAATTAGCTCCATGCACGCTGTTTATTATTATTGTGTGAAATAAATGCATGGTGATCAAAGTGTAGTTCACAATCAGCTTTTATTCCTGCAACTATAAAAAATATTTACTCGAGAGTTGTAGGTATAAATAAAGCGAGCACATATTTTGTCGATTGTGAACACTCCAATGAATATTTGTGAACGCTTGGCTGTTAGATGCATTCGCTAGAATGTTGAAATTTATAGATTGAGTATTGAGGTTTCGGTGAGGTAGTAAGGTTTACGTTTACCCCATAAATAGCGTTAGTTTTGCACCTGACCCGAAACAATATGTACATCGCGCTGTGGAAACGGTATCGCGATATTGTGCTTAGCCAGTATTTTGTTTATTGCAGTATTAACAGAATGGGTTAATGGCAAACGTTCTTGCGGGCTACTCACAAAAATACGTACTTCGAAGTTAAGCGAACTGTCGCCATGTTCTAAAAACAATACTTGTGGTAAAGGCTGCTTAAGTATCGCATCGTGTTTTTGCACTACTTCTAATAATAAGTCTCTTACTTGGTCTATGTCTGAGCCATATGCGACGCCTATTTTTATAATCACTCGTGTTATTGGATCTTTTAGTGTCCAATTGGTTACGTTTTCAGTAATAATTGATTTATTGGGTAGCAGCACCTCGCGGTTATCAAAGTCTGTTATGGTAGTTGCTCTTATCTTTATATTACTCACGGTGCCACTTAAGTCACCAATGGTAACCAAATCGCCCACCCTTATGGGTCTTTCAAATAAAATGATGATACCCGATATAAAGTTGGCGACAATCTCTTGCAAGCCAAAGCCTAAGCCTACACCAAGTGCCGCAACTACCCACTGCAATTTAGACCACTCAATCCCAAGCTGAGAAAAGCCTAACATGGTACCGGTAGCAATGAGCACATAGCCTAAAATGGTCATAGTTGCATAGCGTGCACCGGTGTCCATTTCTAAGCGTTCAAAAAAACTAATTTCCATTAAACCGCGAATATTCTTTGCAGCAACAAAGCCTCCTATCACTAGTGCGAGAGACACAATTATATTCCACAGTGTTACGCCGGTGTTTACTTCCACACCATCTACTATAATTATCTCTTGCCACAGCACAATGTCGTCAATAATACCTAATGCTGGCAGAATGGGACGCCAAACAAACCATAAACCACCTACAAATAAAAGGCCTGTTGTCCATATAATCACAGCACGGCTTTGCGCCATAAGCTCTTCTTCATTAATACTTTTATCAGTCTGCGCTGCACTTTCTATGGTATTGTCATTACTGTTGTTCTGCGCTTTTGCCCTTTCTTTTTCTTCTTCCAATGTAATGGCGCTGATGTGTGCCTTTTTAAGAATATAGCGCCTAAAAGACACTAAAAATATTCTCAGAATAACACCGTAAATAACGGCCGCCAATACTAACAATATACCTGATGCGAACACTCTAGACTGGAGCTCTACGGCAGTATCGAAAAATCCAAATAGCGGTAATAATCCAATACCTAAAGGTGATAAGAAGACAATAGGGAAAGCGAACAAAGTTAGCACACTAGTAGATTCTTTAGCCACAATAGTTGCAGCAACACCATTTTTTGGGGTAAAAAACTGATAACTGAATATCGCAATACCAATTGAGCCTAAGGTAAAAGCAATAAGGCCCAATGAGTAGCGCATTTCAACGTTTCCTGACGCTACAGACACAGCGAAAGCAAATGCCGCAATACACTGCAGCCACACAAACCAGGTAAGCATACTGCGTAATTTTTTGCGCGAGGTGTCGCTCCAACCAAAATGCTTTTCAAACAATCCCTCTTTGCGACTCATTGAACGGAAAAAAAGCAGCGCCAAGCCAATATTCGACACAGTTCCCAAGGCAACTCCTATCGCATATGAAAAACTTGTCGGTTCAGATCCTTTACTGATTACCAGTGCCAATGCGTATAAAAACAAGGGTAAAGGTAGAGCTAAAACAAGCGTTAACAATAATGCAAGAGGGGTAGTTAAATAAGTGTCTTTGCCTACATTTGCCACGCGGTCAACCAATGACCAAAGCGTGCGTTTTATTCGTAAACGTTGAAATGCAATGATCAGAGCTAAACAAAGTAGCAACACAGGTACAATTGGCAAACTTAGTAGTGAATGATACAGTTTGTTCAACAGTTGCCCCCATGAATTAGGCGCGAGTAACCATTTAAGACTATTTTGTAAGTTAGCCCACAATTGGCCTATTTGTCCTGAGTTTGAGGGCAGCCAAATTAGACGTCGTTCAAGTGAATCATTTAATGATTGGGTCGTAAACAGCAATTGGTTAATTATCAGTTTTTCATCAATAATACGCTCGGATTGATAGATCGACTTTTCAATTAATTCTAATAGTAGCGCATGACGCGATGTTGCTAGGGTTTGCGCAGACTGAATTTCAAACTGCGAGAACTGCGGTTCTGGGTTTACTTTACTGGCAGTATTCTTGTGCGGTTTATACTGCTCCAAAAGCTGCAACGCTGCCTGGGGTAGATCGGTCAAATTTCGTAATCGTTCTTGCCATAAAATAACATTTAGCTGGTGTCGAACTGCATCTTCTTCAATGGTTGCTTTTCTGGCTTCTATCAAGGCCTCTTTAGGCAAGCTTGCGCGCAGCCTGCGCAGTAATTCACCCAACTCGTCGGTGACCTTTCCGGTAGCCAAAACGCGTTCAACGATTTGTGATGACTGCTGCACTTCTGCTAATTGTATTCGTAATGTGCTCGTGTTTTTTTCATTTTGATTTGCACTATCTTGTAGTCTTTCTATCGCTTTGGCTAGGTCAAGATTCTCTTGTGCAATGGCAACCAGTATCGAACTTTCTTTCACTGCCTCTAACTGCATATAACTTTGTTCTATTATTTTTTCTATTTTACTCGTTTGGCTCACAGCTAACACACCGCGTAACTCAGTAATTCGCTCGCTTAATTGTTTGTTTTGCAATACTAATTGATTGAGCTGCGCTTCTATCAGTTTTTGACGGGCCGGCACAGTCGACAGCTCGCGTTCTAATGCTTCTATAGTGGCCGTTAACTTTTCTATGTTCGCAAGCCTTTTTAGATATTTACTGTAGGCTAAAACTTCTAATTCTAGATTTGCTTTATCGCTCATCGATTCGGCAATCGCTGCTTTGTCTGCTCGTAATGCACTAAGTGCTTGTGCAATTTCATTTGGTCGAAGGCTAAGCCCAGTTTGTTGGGTTTGCGTTTTGCCTATACTCGCCTGTATACGAGTTTGGTCAGCTAAATCCAACAATAATTGGTTATTTAATTCTACTATTGGACGGTTAATATTGAACGCCTGCGATTGCGTTTTGGTCCGTTCAATGGTCTCATTTATAGTGCTTATTCTGTTAGGCGCCAATAACGCTTGATTTTCATACTCACTAGCTTGGTCGGCTTGTGCTTGAGCCCTATTCAGTAAATCTTGAGCGTCGGTAAGATCCGCTAATGCTTGTTGTTTATCGTTTTCGCTAAGCGTTGTATTTTGCTGCACCTTTGCAATGGCACTCTCAATTTCAATTTGTGTAACCGCAGTTTGTGCTGTCGCGAAAATCGAAAAGGTAAGAGAGCCCGCTGTAATTAACAGCAAAGTGATAAAAACTTTAAAACGATATGACGCTATCAAAATTGTACTTCCACCTAAAGTTAATGGCTGGCGACCTAAAAAGAGCTTCAATTTGTTAGTATGGTCTATAGTCCGACCACTAAATTCTAACACATTCAAAACATTTCTCACTAGGGGTCTTATCAAGCTTTTGATCGTGTTAGCGAACAAGCATACACAAACAATAATTAGCCACTAAGGGCAATTTTTTGGTGTTAAGGTTAACGCAGTCATTATTTTCAATAAAAAAGGCGTGTCACGATTTTTTAACAATCGTGGCACGCCATTTTTTTAAATTTCCGCACTTAACGCTTCAATACGTTGTTCGCTTTGATCAAGAAAGGCAATCATATCATGCAACGGCTTAGCAGTGGTGATGTCAACGCCTGCCACTTGCGCTTCTTGAATCGGCGTGAGGCTATCGCCTAACGTTAAGAACTTCAACCAATCACTTGCGGCGTTAGGATCGCCTGCTTGCAATCGCAAGAACGCCCCAGTGGAAACCACCAAGCTGGCGGAATAAGTATAAGAATACAAGCCCATGTAATAATGACTTTGCCGCATCCAAGTCAACTCAGGTTTCCCGAAGTCTAAGTCAACGCTGTCGCCCCAGAATTCGCGCAACACCCCGAGCTTCAACTCATTGAGCTTCGCTGCATCAAAACTTTCGCCTGCATCGATCAAGCCGTACACTTTCGCTTGAAAGGTAGCTTCTAG
>RCMY010001242.1_pt1 | contig 49223 bp, 54 predicted proteins | sample 2041341 | NCBI WGS metagenome assembly RCMY01 (sample SAMN09708234, study PRJNA481090) | Marine sediment metagenome, whole genome shotgun sequencing project.
TCGACATTCTTGTGGACCAGCGGGATATTATAATGGCCCTTGAACAGGCTCACCACCTGATCCGCCTCGCCCATCCGCATCAGGCCATGATCGACAAAGACACAGGTCAGTTGCTCACCAATCGCCTCGTGGATCAGCACCGCCGCGACAGCGCTGTCGACGCCGCCGGACAGCCCGCAGATGACCTTCCCATCCCCGACCTGCTCGCGGATTTCCTTGATCTTGGCGGCCTTGAATTCGGCCATCGTCCAGTCACCGGCACAGCCGCAGACATGGCGGACGAAATTGGCGATCATCCGGCCGCCGTCGGGCGTGTGGACAACTTCGGGGTGGAACTGGGTGCCATAATAGCGCCGCTCGTCATCGGCGATCAGCGCAAAGGGCGCGCCGTCGGTGGTCGCGACAATCCGGAAACCGGGCGCAAATTCGGTGACCTTGTCGCCGTGGCTCATCCACACCTGATGCTTCTCGCCGACCTTCCACAGGCCGTCGAACAATACGCATTCCTCTGAAATCTCGATAAAGGCCCGGCCAAATTCGCCATGATCACCCGATTCCACCGCGCCGCCCAGCTGGTGGGTCATCACCTGCTGGCCATAGCAGATGCCGAGAATAGGCAGGCCGCTTTCGAAAATCACGTCCGGTGCACGCGGGCTGTCTGCTTCCGCCACCCCGGCGGGCGACCCGGAAAGGATCACACCCTTGGGTTTCAGCCGGTGAAAGGCTTCTTCCGCACTGTTGAACGGAGCAATCTCCGAATAGACCCCCGCCTCCCGCACCCGGCGGGCGATAAGCTGCGTGACCTGAGAGCCGAAATCGACAATCAATATGGTTTCTTCATGAGCAATGGACATGCGGTTGCGCTTAATGCGGGGCGCAGGGAGAGTCTATAATTATTGAAGGTTGATCGCGTGCCCCCGCGCAGGCGCGAGTCCATCTCGTGAATGATGTTTTATAGGCATTGGGTCTTTGTTGCGCCTTGGCCGCGCCAATGCGAAACAAAAACCCTTCCGGGAAAGACGAGAGATTTGGAAATGGACTCCCGCCTTCGCGGGGGCACAATATCGCCTCCCCCGGCCCTATCCCTCGACCATATCCCGCAATTCCGTCTTCAAAATCTTGCCGATATGGCTGCGCGGCAGTTCATCGATCAGGCGCAGTTCGGAGAGCCGCTGGGTCTTGCCGAGATCGGCATTGGTTGCGGCTTTCAGTGCCTCAAGATCGAGCGTCACACCAGGATCGGCAACGACAAAACCGACCGGCGTTTCCCCCCATTGCCGCGATGCGACGCCGATAACCGCAGCATCGGCGACGCCCGGCTGCGCCATCAGCGCTTCTTCCAGATCGCGCGGATAGATATTGAAACCGCCGGAAATGATCATGTCCTTGGAGCGGCCCATCAGGGTGATAAAACCATCCTCGTCGACCTTGCCAATATCGCCCATCCGCTGCCAGCGGTCGCCCTTTTCATCATACCAGCTGGCTTCCTCGGTCTTCTCCGGCTGGTTCTGGTAGCCCGACATCATCGTCTGCGACCGTCCGACCAGTTCGCCCATTTCGCCGGCCGGAAGACGGTTGAGCTGCTCATCGACGGTGATCACTTCGCTGTCGCCCCAGGCGATCCCGACCGTGTGCAATTTGTCGGGATGGGCATGGGCCAGCAACAGGCAGACCACGCCGCCTTCGGTCATCGAATAAATCTCGATCAGGCCGCCGGGCATGCGCTCGATAACCTCGGCCTTCAGCTCCGCCGAGAAGGGCGCGCTGGTGCAATATTTGTGGGTGAAGCTGCCCAGATCATAATCGTCAAAGCCGGCAAAATCCATCAACCGCTGATATTGCACCGGCACCAGCATCGTATGGGTCGCGCGATGTTGCTGCGCCAGTTCCAGCCACCGCTGGCAGTCAAATTTGCGCATCAAAACGCTCGTGCCGCCATAGGCCACGGTCGCGACAAATATCCCGAGCGTCGTGTTGGAATAAAGCGGCGTCGAGAAGAGCGACACCTGCCCCGGCTTGCCGTATCCCGAATTCTCCCCGACCGCCATCTGGTACCAGCGCATCTGGCGGCTGTGGACAATGCCCTTGGGCGTGCCGGTTGTGCCGCTGGAATAGATAATATTAAACGGGTCTTTGGGACCTACACCAAGATCGGCGGGCATCGCGCCTTCCTCCGCCATCCAGTCGAACATCAGGGGTGCGTCGTCCGCTGCCTGATCCATCATGACATGTTTCAGAGGAGGCAAGTCCTCCCCGCTCTCCAGCAGCTCCGCCCGTTTGGCGCTATCGATGAACCAGTGCATCGCACCGCTGTCGCGCGCCATATTGGCCAGCTGTTTCGGGGTTGCAGAGGTCGTCAGCGGTGCCGCACAGCCGCCCGCGGCAACCGCGCCGAGATAGGCCAGCGCATAGCGGATCGTGGTGGTTCCCAGAATTGCGACCGCCTGCCCTTTTTGCAGCCCGTCCGCCAGCAGCTGCGCCGCGATTCGATTTACCTGCGCGGAGGTCTCCGCCCAGTCGAGCTTCTCCTCCCCGTCATCCAGCGCGATCCGGTCGGGCTGGTTGACGGCATGGGCGTTGATGAGATCGGCGAGGTGCCCAAAGGGCTGCTCGAGATAGCGATAGGGATCTATTTTTGTCATCAAACGATTAATTCCGCATATCGACTTGAAGTGCAATGGCTTTCCGCCCTGCCCGCTCTTTTGAACAGATGGAGAAAACATTCACACGAAGTCGCTAAGCCGCGAAGGGTGACGATGTGGACCTGGTAAGCTATTATTCCTATCCATAGCAAGAAGGTGCAAATATCGTTTGATTTGTGTCTCTACGAACCTGTCAGTAAAAGGAAGAATGCTTATGTGCGATGCTCTCATTCTATCCTTCGGTTCTATAAATTGGCTTGAGGTCATTATAACACTCGCCACTGTTTCGACGGCAGTGATTGCGTTTCTTGCGCTAAAGAACTGGCAAAGGCAGGATAAAGCTAAAAGAGAAGCTGAGTTTCTTGACGCTGTGATTGACGCGACCCACGCTTATATCATCGAAATGGGGAAGCCTACGACGTTTTTGGAGATGGCCAAGATCGGCATGGCGAGCCATGTACCGAATTCGGAAGATGAAGAAGAGGCAACCAAGGAGATAACCGGAGCAATTGCTTACATCGAGAAGAACGGAGAACGCGATGCTAAACGGCTATTCGAAATCTTAGAAACCGTACAGCAATCGGTAATTCGGTTAAGGTCGCTTGGAGCTAAAGGACAAATCTTCAAATTCGATAGCTACAACAATTGCCAAACTGCAATTGCTATGCTCACTTGGCAATTTGACCGGATACAGGCGTTCGCATCAGTAATCGGTTCGCCAACTTCTAATTGGCAACATCCGGATATCCAGAAATCACTGAAGAACATTATGGCGATTGACGCGAAAGACATTCAATCAAAGATATCAGAGAACAACACGGTTCTTCTGGAATTCGGCCGTGAAACTTACCAGAGAATATATCGTTAAACGTCAAATTGGAGTGGCAAAACCTAACCCGCCACCAGCACCACAAACAGGCTCTCTACCCAGCCGCTCTTGCAAGGGCCGTCATAATTGCGTTTGGCGCGCACCGGAGAGGATACGCCGCAATCGACTGGTTCGGCTGCCGGGTCGGACGCCTTGTCATAGACGATGCCGAACCATTGCTGGTCGTGGCTGCGGGTACAGATATAGACCCTCTGGCCGGCGGAGAGGCTGTCGATTTTTTCTGCCGCGTCAAATGGCGCGCTCAGTACCGGCAGCGAGCCGCTGACATGGCCACCGACCTCGCCGACCGACTGACAGGCATCGAAACGGGGCCCGCCCTCGCCAATGCGCACGGGTTTGGCCGTCGGCCCGGTCACTGTCCGCTCGGACCGGCCGGTCGGATTTTCAAGATAAGCGCTGCTTTCAGGCAGATCATCGCTGACCTCGGTCGATTCGGAACAGGCAGTGGTTGCCAAACACAATAAGGAAGCGGTGAAGAGGGTTCTGATCATGGCAGCGGTTTAGGCAAAAGAGGGGCGTTTGGGAAGCCGCGAATATATTGCGTAGGATCACCGTTCGTGCTGAGCTTGTCGAAGCATCTTTGCGCTATCATCAAGTCCTCCGACAGGCTCAGGACGAACTGGGCCAGTGATAATCCCTCACAGAACAATCTGGGTTTGCGTCACCACCGCCACCAGGGTCCCGTCTTCCAGGGTGATTTTCGTCTGCCACACCGACTGGCGCCGGCCGACCTTGAACGGCGTGGCTTCGCCATAGACGATACTGCCTTCCGGCGCCGCGTTGAGGAAATTGGTTTTGCTTTCAGAGGTCGTGGTGCCGTTTGCCCCCTCGGGCAGATTGGCAAAGCCGCCAAACGCACCCAGCACATCGGCAAAGGTCATCACCGCACCGCCGTGGATGCTGCTACTACCGCGCCCGTTTCCTGCGGTGCAAATCTCGGGCCGGACCAGCATTTCACCCAACACTTTGTCCTTGTCCACGGACGTGATGATAATTCCCATTTCTTTGGCAAAAGGAACCATATCGGCAGGATTGGACATAATATCAGCCTTTTTTACCTTGATTCACGCGAAGCCGCGAAGAAGCGATGGATGTCGCACAAAGACACGAAGGCACAAAGAGATTTTGGCCGGTTCCTGAAATATCCTCACCCGCCTCCGTTTTTTGGCCTCGATTCTTCATGGCCTTTGTGGCTTTGTGCGAGAATTTTCTCCCTAATCCGAAATCAATATAAGTTATTGATTTTAAATATTTTTAATATCGTAGAATCCTACATTTTTCTTGGGTTTGCCGGCTCCAGCGGCTATGGTCTCGCGATGAGTGACATTACCAAAAACGAAATGCCGGAAGATGCTTCCAAGTCTTCCAATCCAAACGAATATGGCGCCGATTCGATCAAGGTTCTCAAGGGCCTGGACGCGGTTCGAAAGCGGCCCGGAATGTATATCGGCGACACCGATGACGGCAGCGGCCTGCATCATATGGTGTTCGAGGTTTCGGACAATGCGATTGACGAGGCCCTCGCCGGCCATTGCGATCTGATCCTGATCACGCTCAACGCTGACGGCAGCGTCTCGGTCGAGGACAATGGCCGCGGCATCCCGACGGGCATGCATACCGAAGAAGGCGTTTCTGCGGCCGAGGTCATCATGACCCAGCTCCATGCCGGCGGGAAGTTTGACAACACCTCGGACGAAAATGCCTACAAGGTATCCGGCGGCCTGCACGGCGTCGGCGTATCGGTGGTCAACGCGCTGTCCGAATGGCTGGAACTGGATATCTGGCGCGACGGCAAAGAGCATAATATGCGCTTCGAATTTGGCGATGCCGTACGGCCGCTGAAAGTGGTTGGCGACGCTCCGCCCGCGGACAATGCAACCGGATTTAAAAAGGGCACGAAAGTCACCTTCTTTCCGTCTCCTGCGACGTTCAAGATCACCGAATTTGATTTCGAGAAGCTCGAGCACCGCTACCGCGAACTCGCCTTTCTCAACAGCGGCGTGCATATCATCCTGCGCGACGCCCGGCATGAAGAAGCGAAGGAAATCGACCTTTTCTACGAAGGAGGGATTGCCGCTTTCGTCCAGTATCTCGATCGCAACAAGACACCGCTAGTGCCTGATCCGATCGCTATTCACGGTGAACGGGACGATGTCATCATCGACGTCGCCCTGGAGTGGAATGACAGCTATTATGAAAATGTCCTCTGCTTCACCAACAATATCCCGCAACGCGATGGCGGCACCCATCTGGCGGCCTTCCGCTCGGCGCTGACCCGGACCTTGAACAATTATGCCGAAAGCTCCGGCGCGCTCAAGAAGGAAAAGGTCAAGCTGACCGGCGATGATATGCGCGAAGGGCTGACTGCCATCGTATCCGTGAAACTCCCCGACCCGAAATTCAGTTCACAAACTAAGGACAAGCTGGTCTCGTCCGAAGTGCGGCAACCGCTGGAAAGCCTGATGGCTGACAAGCTCGCCGAATGGCTCGAGGAAAATCCGCAGAATGCGGCAATGGTCGTGCAGAAAGTGATCGACGCCGCTGCCGCCCGTGAAGCCGCGAAAAAGGCGCGTGAACTGACCCGGCGCAAGGGGGTGATGGATATCGCCTCACTTCCCGGAAAGCTCGCCGATTGCCGCGAGCGCGATGCGACAAAATGCGAACTGTTCCTGGTCGAAGGCGACTCCGCTGGAGGCTCCGCCAAGCAAGGGCGGGACAGCCAGTATCAGGCGATCCTGCCGCTCAAGGGCAAGATCCTCAATGTCGAACGCGCCCGCTTTGACCGGATGCTGTCGTCCAAGGAGGTCGGTACGCTCATTCAGGCTATGGGCACTGGCATTGGCCGCGATGATTTCAACCTGGAAAAGCTGCGCTATCACAAGATCATCATCATGACCGACGCCGATGTCGACGGCGCCCATATCCGCACCCTGTTGCTGACCTTCTTTTATCGTCAGATGCCGGAAATCATCCTGGGCGGTCATCTTTATATCGCCCAGCCACCGCTCTACAAAGTGGGCAAGGGCAAGAGCGAAGTCTATCTCAAGGACGACAATGCACTTGACCAATATCTGGTCGAGGCCGGACTGAGCGGTATGATCCTGCAAACCGGCGAAGGCGCGCGGAGCGGCGAGGATCTTCGCGGCCTGATCGAACATGCCCGGCGGATGCGCAGCCTGATGGCTTATGTCCCGCGGCGTTATGACAGCACGATTGTCGAGGGCATGGCGCTCACCGGCGCGCTCAACCCCGATCATGGTCGGACAGAACGGCAAGCTGCAGTCGACGCAACCGCCGAATGGATGGACAAGGTTGACGAGGAAGGCCGCTGGTCGGGCCAGGTTTCCGAAGAAGGCGGCTATCTGTTCCAGCGGTTCTGGCGTGGCGTCACCGATCATCATATCATCGAGGCAAAATTTCTGGAAAGCGCGGAAGGCCGCAAACTCCACCGCCTCGCCTCGGAAGAAACCGCCACCTATGGTAGCGGCAGCCGGCTGATAAAATCGACCTCGGGCGATACGGATTCAGGGGAAGAAGACGGCGTCGGTTCCGAGGGCACGCTGATCACCCGCCCCTCCGAACTGCTCGACACAGTCATGGCCGCAGGGCGCAAGGGTCTCGCCATTTCCCGCTATAAAGGTCTGGGCGAGATGAACGCCGAACAGCTTTGGGAAACGACGCTCGACCCCGAAGTACGGTCGCTGCTGCAGGTGACAGTCGAACAGGCTGACGTAACCGATGATATCTTCACCAAGTTGATGGGCGAAGTGGTGGAACCCCGGCGCGAGTTCATTGTCGACAATGCGCTGAACGTGGCCAATCTCGACGTTTAACCTGCCATGTGTTGTGAAGGCTGACCATAGATCAGCCTTTACATAAGCATTGGATCAATGGGCATCATCAATCGCGGCCCTTGATCACATCCTAGCCCTCATTGGCAAGCCTGTGTGCTTTCTTGATCTTCTTGGCGAGCGACCATTTGTGCACTTCGGTCGGACCATCATAGATCCGGAATGCCCGCACCTCTCGGAACACCTGCTCTACCACCGTATCACGGCTGAGGCCGGTGCCGCCCATGACCTGTACACAATTGTCGGCAATGCGGAACAGGGCTTCGGAAACGGCGACCTTCGCCATCGAGCTTTCGGTTGTCCCCAATGCGCCCGTATCGAGCACCGACGCGCACCAGTCGATCATCAGTTCTGCCTGCTTGAGGTCGATCTGATTCTGCGCCAGCATGAACCCGACGCCTTCGTGGTCGATCAGCGGCTTGCCGAATGCGTGGCGTTTGCACGCATAATCAATGGCGATTTCCTGCGCCCGGTCACAGCAGCCGAGCCAGCGCATGCAATGGGTCAGTCGGGCCGGAGACAAGCGCACCTGCGCATATTTGAATCCTTCACCGCTTTGCCCCAACATCTGGTCTGCAGGAACGCGGAGATTATCGATCTTCACCACCGAATGGCTGCCCGGCATCGAGCTGTCGATCGTATCCAGCACCCGTTCGATCTGGATCGCCGGATCGGGGAGGTCGACCAGAAACATCGTTGCACCCTCTTCCGATTTCGCCATGATGATACCGACCTTGGCGCCTTTTGCACCAGTGATGAAAGTCTTGCGGCCATTGATCACCCAATGATTGCCATCTGGCTTGGCCGTGGTCATCATCATCATCGGGTCGGAACCGGCGCCATTTTCGCTGGCCGGCTCGGTCATGAAAAACGCCGAGCGCTCTCTGCCGGACACCAATGGCTCCAGGAACCGCTCCTTCTGGTCGTCCGAGGCGCACTTGCCGAGCAGATACATATTGCCCTCATCCGGTGCGAAAGTATTCACCGCCAGCGGCCCTAACGGCGAGAGGCCAGACTTGCGGAGCACCAGCGCCGTCTCGAGATGCGTCAGATGGCTGCCATCTTCGCGGATATGCGGCGTCAGGACCCCCGCTTCCCTGGCCAGCGCCCGCATTTCCTGCACCAGTTCATCGGTCGGACCATGGTCCTCGCAGCGCTCGTCTTTTTCATAGGAAAAAATTTTGTCGCGGACGAAATTCTCGACGCGATTGGCTATGTCATGCGCCTCGGCGCTGATTTCTTTGGTCATGGATTCTCCTGTCTTTGGAGAATCGTTACGGCAGATATGCTCGGTGCGCCATAGGCTTGAATACGGGTGCTTTCGGAATCAGTGACGGCTTCACCGATGGTGTTCCGCTCCGCAAAAAACCCGCTTCGCGCTTGATGCTTGGCTGAAAAGACGGCAATGCGTCCTTTTTGCGATACCATCACGCCGTACGGAATCCGATCTGTTGAAAAGGCACGAACATGACCAATGCGCAGACCAACGAATATCCCACCAAAGGCTACGCCGCCCATGCACCGGACAAGCCGCTCGAACCCTTCGCGTTCAACCGGCGCGGCCTGCGGCACGACGATGTTCTGATTGATATTTCGCATTGCGGCATTTGCCATTCGGACTTGCACACAGCGCGCAATGACTGGGGCCGAAGCACCTACCCGGTGGTACCGGGACATGAAATTGTCGGCCATGTAAAAGCGGTCGGCGAAGATGTCACGGACTTTACCGAAGGCGACCGAGTCGCGGTGGGTTGCATGGTTGATGCCTGCCTCGAATGCGATCATTGTCAGCAGGGCCTGGAACAATATTGCCTGAACGGCGGCATGACCGGCACTTATGGTGGCAAGGATCGCCGGGATGGCACCACCACCCGTGGCGGCTATTCGGACAAGATCGTTGTGCGCAAGGAATTTGTCCTGCGGATCCCCGATGGATTGGAAATGGGCGCTGCAGCGCCTCTGCTCTGTGCCGGGATCACAACCTACTCCCCGCTCAGGCAGTGGAAAGTCGGACCGGGCAGCAAAGTCGCCGTTATCGGTCTTGGCGGCCTCGGCCATATGGGCGTCAAACTGGCCGCAGCGATGGGCGCGGAAGTCACGGTGCTCACCCGCACCGAAGACAAGCTGGCCGATGCCAAGGCTTTGGGTGCAAAGACTATATTATTATCGACCGACCGCGACGCGATGAAAGCCGCGGCGAACAGTTTCGACATGATCCTGAACACCATACCCGTGCCGCACCCGGTGGCCCATTATATGCCTCTGTTGAAAGTGGATTGCGCACAAGTGCTGGTCGGCGTCATTGATATGCTTCCGGAGATGCACAGCGGGCATTTTCTCGGACGCCGGATCCTCACCGGATCGGGTATAGGAGGGATTGCAGAAACACAGGAGATGCTAAATTTCTGTGCGGAGAAGAATATCCTTCCCGAAATAGAAATGATCGCGATGCAGGATGTCAACGACGCTTATGACCGGATGGAAAAATCCGATGTGCGTTACCGCTTCGTGATTGATATGGAGACGCTCGCTTAGCCGGAGCGCGCTTAATTGCCTTTACCGGTGAAAGCCGCAATCCGCTCGTGCATGTCCGTCCCGTGGCCTTCGGACTCCATCACTTCCCATTGCAGCCCTGCGTCCAGCGGACCGCCATCGGTTGCCTCCAGAAGGCGCTTGTTGGCCGCATGGGAAAAACTGGAGTTGGCGACGATTCTCCCGGCAAGGCTCGCAATCTCGGCATCGAATTGCTCGACCGGTACGGCATATTCGGCCAGACCGATGCGCACGGCTTCCTCGGCATTGATCATATCGGCGGTAAACATCAGCCGCTTGGCGGTCGCGATACCAACCCTTCGCGGCAGACGCTGGCTCATCCCCCAGATCGGGGTCAGCGCCCATTTTGCGTGGGTATCGCCAAAACGCGCGCTGTCGGCTGCGATTATAAAATCCGCCGCCAATGCGACTTCCAGTGCGCCGGTATAGCAATGCCCGTGCACTGCCGCGATCACCGGCATCGGCAGCTTTTCCAGCAAACGCAGGGTTTCGGAATGCCATCCGCGAGAAGGCACCGCCTCGCCCTCCGCAATGTCACCCAGATCATGCCCGGCGGAAAAGCATTTTCCCACACCGCGCAGGACAACGCAGCTTATGCTCTCATCCTTACGCAAGTCGGCGACATGATCGCGCAATTCCCGGAACATCGCCACGGTCAGAGCATTTAGCTTGTCCGGACGGTTGAGGGTCAAAAGCGTCCAGCCGTTCTGGTCTTCCCGCAGCACCAATTCTGTCATCACCTGTTGCTCCTTTTTCAAATGTCATCCACGCACGTCAATTGCGTTGTTCGTTGATCACCTCACTAGGACGCTCCGAATTGGGCGACAAGGTAAACACGATGATCAGGATTGGTTTGAGCGCTTGATCTGCGTAGGCTTTAGCACTTAGTTCGATAAAGACGGCAGAGTTGGCGGCGGGTCTGGCAATGGCAAGTCTGACAAATCTAGCCAGTCATTCCCGGATTGACCATAATAGCTATCAAACACCGCAAACGGCAACCGGAAGGGCCTTCCCCAACCGCTATTCCACATCACCGCCACTCCCGTCCGCGCAGCCGGGTCGAATATCATCGTCGCGCGATAACCATCCACCGCACCGCTATGCCCGACCAACTGTCGGCCGGCATAGGTAAAACTCCGCCAGCCCAATCCGTAGGATGGCTCGCCAAGGGCACGGGCGAGGTCGCCTCTATAGACGCGCGCGGTCCTGACCAACGGGGCATGGGCCAAGGTCAGTGTCTCGGCCGACAAGACCGCTGAATTCTCGCCCATCTGCGCGCGAAGCCAGCGTGTCATGTCGACAATATTGCTGCTGACGCCAGCAGCTGCGGGAATCCTCCAGTAGGATTCCGACAGGGATCGCACCTCATCACCGCGATGGGGCCGCGCCCAGCTTTGCGCGCCGGTAAGGCCTGCCATGTCAAATTGCGCACTCTTCATGCCAAGCGGTTCGAATAAACGCTTTTGCACCGCGTCAGAATATAATGTTCCTGCCGCCTGGCCCAATATCTCGCTGACCGTGTCAAAGGCGATGTTCTGATAGCTATGACAGGTGCCCGGCACGCACTGCAACGGAGCACCCGCCAGCTGCGCGCGAAGCAGCCCAGGATCTACGCCGTCCTCAAGCTTCGTATCATAGGCATTCTTGGTGAGGCCGGTCTGATGCGACAGAAGCTGCGCCAGCGTTATCCGCGATTGAGCACCGCCGGGAAGCCTGAGTGACGATTGCCAGCTGCTGAGCGGAGCATTGAGATCGAGCTTGCCTTCTTCCGACAATTTTGCGGCAAGCGAACCTGCCACACCTTTTGATACGGAGGCCCAGCGGAAAACCGTCTGAGGGGTCACCGGCTCTCCACTACGTTTATCGGTTACGCCATAGGTACGAACAAACCGGAGGTCGCCATCCTCGACAATCGCAACCGCCAGTCCGGCCATTTCGGGCCGCGCCGCCAGAGCCGCAAAGTCTTGATCGAGGCTGCGGTAATCGATCTTCCCCTGCCAGTCATCGGGTTCGGTTGGCAGTTTATTGTGCGCCGCTGATTCTATCAGCGCCGATAGCGGGAAGCCGGCTTGCTGTTCGACAAGGACTCGATATCCATACCATCCGACGAGCAGCAGAGCTGCAAGCCCGCACAGCAGCGCCAGATTTTTTTTCACGTCCAATATTTTATAATGCCAGTTCGTAAGCTGCGGTGGTTTTCGCCGCAACATCCTCCGCGCTGGCGCCCGGAGCCAGTTCGATCAGCCGGAACGGGCTGTCATGGTCGTCGCGCTTGAACACACAAAGATCGGTGATGATCATGTCCACGACATTGGTGCCGGTCAGCGGCAGAGTGCATTCGGGGATGAACTTGGGACTGCCGTCTTTCGCACAATGATCCATGACGACGATGATTTTCTTCACGCCCGCGACCAGATCCATCGCGCCGCCCATGCCCTTGATCATCTTGCCGGGGATCATCCAGTTGGCGATATCGCCATTTTGGGCGACTTCCATAGCGCCCAATACCGTCAGATCGATATGCCCTCCGCGGATCATGGCAAAACTGTCCGATGAGCTGAAATAGCTCGATGACGGCAACTCGCTGATCGTCTGCTTGCCGGCGTTGATCAGGTCGGGATCAATCTCGTCCTCAAAGGGAAACGGTCCGATGCCGAGCATTCCGTTCTCGCTTTGCAACGTGACCTCTACTCCTGTCGGAATATGGTTGGCGACCAGAGTCGGAATCCCAATCCCGAGATTAACATAATAACCGTCTTGCAGTTCCTGCGCCGCCCGAGCGGCCATTTCATCACGAGTCCAGGGCATATTTATCCTTCTTTTTCATCTGATTTTGCCGTTGTTGCCTCAGTCGCTCCCACGAGAGGAGGCGGTGTCAGGAACCAGCCATTATCGAACATATTCTCTAGCGTGATTGCCCCGTCGGGATCCCGCAAATAGGCGTAGAGCTCGTCAAAATCGGCGCGGTCGTCACCCGCGATGGCGACAATACAATAGTTGCGCGCTGCGTCCCAGCGCCGGACCTGTTTGCGATCTTCGCCGCCGCGGTCAAGGAAAAGAAAGTCATCCGATTCGGATTGCGAGAAACCCGCCTCGTTGAGAATCGCCGAAATTCTCTCCGACGCGGCAACCGGTTGATCGGACAACCAGATCACGCTGATTTCGGCGGCGCGCAGACTGGTCAGCACTTCAATCAAACCATTTTGCCGGTAAAGCGTCTCCGCTTTTATCCAGTCGGGACCGGCTTTGTCGTCAAGATCAATGGCTACGGCCAAAGGCTTGCCCGCACATCCCATGGTTTCCGGCTTGAAAATGTCGACCCGCGGAATCAGCACCACCGATTCGACGCCCTCTCCTGCTTCCAGTTTCGCCGATTGTCTCAAGGCATGCGCCGCAAAACCGGCATAGGGTGATACATTCGACCCCATCGGCTGAAAAAATTGGGAAATATAATCAGCTGCATCACCATCGAGATCCACCTCGGCAATTTCGAAGGCACCGCCTTGTCCGGAGAATTTCATTTGCGTCGCGGGAGATGCACCCGCCGCCGCGCTATCAGGGCCAATCGTAACGGAACCGAGCGGCATCGCCAGATCGATGGCACCGGCCGCGACCAATTCCCGCTTCGCCTCAGCCCGGTCAATCTGTTTTTTGCCGATTGTTCCGAGAGCCGCGAGCGGCAACAGCGCCGCGACGCAGCTCGAGAGCAGCGGCAAGGCGGCCAAAGCGATCAGTGATAGGCGAAGTTGGCGCATCAGGCGTCTTCGCGCTCCCGCGTCATGCGGAATTCTATTTTCTTGTCATAGGGCGATCCATCGATCAGCCGCTTCACATAGATGCCGGGCAAATGAATACAATCGGGATCCAGTTCGCCGACTTCAACAATTTCCTCGACCTCGGCCACACAGATTTTTCCGGCGGTTGCCATCGGCGCATTGAAATTGCGCGCCGTTTTGCGGAATATCAGATTGCCTGCCTTATCCGCCTTCCAGCCTTTGATCAGGCAGACGTCGGCAAAAATACCGCGCTCGAGAATATAGGTTTCGCCATCGAAATCCTTGTGCTCCTTGCCCTCGGCTACCTGCGTTCCGACCCCCGTCTTGGTGTAGAAGCCCGGAATACCAGCCCCGCCGGCGCGACACCGTTCCGCCAAGGTTCCCTGCGGACAGAATTCGACCTCCAGTTCACCGGAGAGAAACTGCCGTTCGAATTCCTTGTTCTCGCCAACATAGGAAGAGATCATCTTCTTCACCTGCCGCGAACGGAGCAGCTTGCCTAGGCCTTCATTGTCGATTCCGGCATTGTTCGAAGCGATGGTGAGTCCCTTGACTCCATCCTTCTGTATCGCGTCAATCAGCCGTTCGGGAATCCCGCACAGGCCAAAACCGCCGACGCAGAGATGCATGTCATCGAATAAAAGACCGTCGAGAGCGGCGGCGGCATCGGGGTAGACTTTTTTCATTATCGCGCTTTCCTGAATGGTTTCCCGGCGTCTAGCGCAGGTCGCGCCCGAGCGTCCAGAATAGAATATGTTTGAAGCGACGAATCGGTTATGCGCGGCGGCATGTCCCGCTTGCTTGCTTGTCTTTCGCTCTTCTTCTTTCTCGTGCCGGTCACCTATGTGCGCGGCCCTGTGCCACCGGCAAATGACAGCCAGTATATCGCACTCGAGCCGATAGCACTTGATGCCAGGGACCCCGCCCGCACACTGGTTGGTCGCCTCGCGTTTCTGGGCGGCTGGAAAATCACCAGCGACAATGGCGAATTCGGTGGCATATCATCAATGGTGGCATTGCCGGACAATCGTTTCCTGATGCTCAGCGACAACGGCTCACTAATGGGCTTTACCTTGGATGAAGACAAGCATCTGGCGATTCGCCCGTTCATTGCGCCGCTGCCCGACGGGCCAGCAAAACCCAATGAATTTGCTCGACAGAACTGGGATGCCGAATCATTACTTCACAACTCGGGGACCGGCCAGTTCTGGGTCGGCTACGAGCATCAGCATAGTATCTGGCGCTACGGCCCGTCCTTCGCTCGCAAAGAAGCCTCGCATTATCCAAAAGCGGCGCAAAGCTGGCCAGACAATGGAGGGGCAGAGGCCATGCTCCATTTGTCCGATGGCCGTTTTCTGGTTTTCTCCGAATCTGCGCTCTATGCCAAAGGTGGCTATCAGGCGCTGATGTTTGAAGCCGACCCTTCCGAACCGACAAGTGACGCGGTGCTGTTCGGATATCAGCCCCCGAAGGGTTACAAGATAACCGATGCCGCTATGATCGACGACAAATCAGCCTTGATGCTGCACCGACGGTTCACGCCGCTCGACGGGGTTTCAGCCATATTGTCAATCGCTCGACTGGAAGATTTTCAGCCTGGAAAAGTCGCGACATCAATCCCGATCGCCACTTTGAAACCGCCTCTGAAGGTCGATAATATGGAGGCATTGGCCGTCACCCGGGATGGCAATGAAACGATTGTCTGGATCGCTTCGGATGATAATTTCAGCGCACTACAGGAAACCCTGTTTCTCAAATTCCGCCTGCTGAAGGGCAAGAATACACAGAAAAAGTCCGATCCCGACCGCCAAAACGAAAAAGCCGGAGCGAGCCCCGGCTTTTCAACGTTCGAATCAGATTGATCGCTTAAGCGGTAGCAACCTGCTTTTTCGCGATTTCCTTTTTGAGGCGCTTCACACGCAGGCTCAATTTGTCGTCCTTGGTTTTCAGCAGCCAATTGTCGAGGCCGCCGACATGTTCCACGGAACGCAGACCATGGGTAGAAACCCGAAGTTTTACACCCTTGCCGAGCGTATCGGACAAAAGAGTGACATTTTGCAGGTTAGGCAAAAATGTTTTCTTGGTCCGGTTTTTGGCGTGCGACACATTATTGCCTACCAGCCGAGTCTTACCTGTCAGTTCGCAAATCCGCGACATCGTAAAAGTCCAATTTCTTGTTATTGAGTGATTCCCAGCGGGAAAGTGGGACCGGATAACCACAAACCGGCGGGGCGTCAAGCATTACGGCGCTTTTCCTTGTCCGACGCCCTATCTGGCATTTTACCCTCATTCCCGCTAGGCGCAGCCGATGGCTCCGGCAAATTACACATCCTTCATGGACGCGGCGCTGGCCCTTGCACAGGCAGCATTGACGATTGGCGAAGTACCGGTCGGAGCGGTTGTTGTGCATAACGGGAAAATTATCGGACGCGGCCATAATCGCACCCGGATCGATCATGATCCGACCGCTCATGCCGAAATCGTTGCGATTCGCGAAGCGACACGGATACTCGGCGATGACCGGCTCGAGGATTGTGATCTGTGGGTCACGCTGGAGCCGTGCACCATGTGCGCCGGTGCCATTGCCCACGCCCGCATCGACCGGCTCTATTATGGCGCGAGCGATGCCAAGGGCGGAGCGGTGGATAGCGGCGTACGGTTCTTCGATTCACCGACCTGCCATCACAAGCCGGAGGTTTATGCGGGGATGGAAGAAGAAACATCAGCGAAATTGCTGATGGATTTCTTCCGGGGTCGCCGAGACTAGCTCTTAATGCACAAACCGCGCAACAACATCGCGGTAGCTGCGTGACACCTTAACCTGCGCGCCCGATCCCAGTACCAGGAAACATTCGCCATTGGTGTGCGGCTTGACCTCGCGGACCTGGCTCAGATTCACAATCGTCGAGCGGTGTACCCGCTGGAAATGACGGGGATCGAGGCGTTTCTCGAGGTCCTTCATCGTTTCGCGCAAGATCAGGCTATTGTCGGCCGTATAGATGCACATATAATCCCCGGCCGCATCGATCCGTTCGATCGAGTCGACATCGACCCGGAAAATCTGGCCGCGGTCTTTCACATTGATCAGCTTTTCATAGCGGTTGGCGGACGTTGGCTCGTCCGAATCGTCCATATTCGCCATGGCATCGGGTGCCACTTCGCTGAGCACGGATTTCAGTTTTTCGATCTCGTCTGCGCCGCGTTTTTCGGACAGGCGCTTGCGCACCCGGTCAATGGCGTCGGCCAGCCGGTCTTCCTCGACCGGCTTCACCAGATAGTCGATCGCCTCCGCCTCGAAGGCGCGGACCGCGTGCTCGGAATAGGCGGTCACGAATATGAACAGGGGTGGCTCGATCTCCATGATTCCGCGCACCACGGAAAATCCGTCAAATCCGGGCATCTGAATATCGAGAAATACCAGATCGGGTTTCAATGTCTTGATCTTGCGAATCGCTTCCCGGCCATTGCGGCAGGTGTCGACAATCTCGACATCGTCAAATTTCTCGAGCCGGATCTGCAAACCCTGGATCGCGAGCTTTTCGTCATCGACTAGAATCGTCTTGATCGTCATGTTTTTAAATCCTTATGCTGAAAAGATGCCATCGCCGGCGTATTCACCGGCTCCCGCTGATGGTCATCACTGGATGCATGCTCCCCAAAAATTGTTTCGTTTCTCACTTGTTCGTCGGTTGCCGAGTCATCCGCCACTTCCCGTTCGATCTGTTCTCTCGTTTCGAACGGCAAGGCGATGAATACCGAAAAGCCCTCGCCAGGTGACGAGCGCGTTTCAAATATAGCCGCTTCTCCATAGGCTTGGTTTAATCGCTCCTGAATATTGCCCAGCCCGACGCCGGTCGAATCGGATTTGCTGGTCATCGCACCAATTTTTCCGGGCCCGGTGTCCGACACGGTTATCCGCAGCTTGTCCCCGTCGAGATGGGCAGAAACCGAGATGTCTGCGCCTTCTTCCTGTGGTGTAACCGCATATTTGATCGCATTTTCGACCAGTGGCTGGAGTAACAAAGATGGCAACAGGGCGTCGCGCACGGCCGGATCAATATCGAAATGGGATCGCAGTCGTTCTTCGAAGCGCATTTTTTCGATATCGAGATAGAGATGCAGCGTTTCCACTTCCTGTGCCAGGGTGACCCGGCTGTGGACTTCGTTGACCAGCGTATGGCGCAGGAACGAAGACAGGCGCGACAGCATGGCATTGGCAGGCTCGGTCTGCCGGAGCAGCACCAGCGTGGAAATGCTGTTCAGCGTGTTGAACAGAAAATGAGGATTGAGCTGATAGCGTAGCATTGCAAGCTGAGCACGGGTTGCCTGCGCTTCCAGCTGCAGTAGCTGATCATTTTGTTCCTCGACCCGCAGGAAGAAATTAATCGCATAATAGAGCGCCGACCAGGCTCCGAGCAACATGATGCCGAGGAAAAGTGAGCCCAGAAATAGAGTGACAAAGCCGGTCTCCGTGGTCGGATTCTGGATGAGGAAAACCCAGGCATCGATGAAGGCGTATAGCGCTGATGCAACCGTCAGAATCGCGGCGGTGCTGCTCCATGTCACAATCGGCCGGCGGTGAATCAGATTCTTGTACACCACCGACAGCAGCAGGGAGATGGAATAGCCGGTGATCGTCGAAATAATGACCGGCACCAGAAAGCTCAACGGCAGTCCGTTGGAGATCCCGCCGATCGCCCGCAAAATGAGCGCGCCGGCCCAGCCCGCGGATTGCAGGTTCCAGAATGCGCGGTTCTTGTTGCCAAAAAACGGCTGGGGACGAATTTCCATAACGGCCATTGCCCTATCTATAGCGGGGCATTGCCGGTTGGGGAAGAATCACCTATCATTTGCGCAAATAGGCTATCAACCGGCAGGGTTTTTGACGAAAAACTACGACATTTGCATTGCCGAAACCAAAAATATGGTTGAAAACCAGAAAAACAAAGGAGAGCATGATGGGCGGTCCCAACGAAGTCCGGGCTAAATTCCCTTCCATGGAAGAGGGGACACAGGAAGACTGGCAGATTATTGGCGGTCATTTTAGTTCTTTTGCCAGCAAGGTAGCCGACCGGGTGCTTGATCATCTTAGACTTCTTGATGGTGATTATGGTGGATTCCCGATCGACCGGATGCAGCACAGCCTGCAAACTGCGACCCGCGCGCACCGCGACGGTCGGGATGAGGAATATGTCGTTATGGCCTTGCTTCACGACGTCGGTGATACGCTCGGCACCTATAATCATCCCGATATTGCAGCGGCGATCCTGAAACCTTTTGTCAGCGCCAAGAACCACTGGATCGCCGAGAAACACGGCATCTTTCAGGGCTATTATTTCTTCCACTATCTCGGCCAGGACCGCGACATGCGCGAGCAATATCGTGACCACGAGCATTTTGAAGATTGTGCAGAATTCTGTGCAAAATATGATCAGACGGCTTTTGACGCGACTTATGACACCGCGCCACTGGAGTTTTTCGAACCGATGGTTCGCCGTGTCATGGCGCGACCGGTAAACAGTATTTACGCGACCGAATAATAGCGGGCCAGTCCAGCCTTCAGGCCGCCGAAGACTCGCCAATTTCCTTCAGGTGGCGGACAACCATGTCTTCGCGACAGACCCCGTCCGAATCCGGCTTCAATTCCGATTCGTCTATCCAGCACAAATCCTTCATTTCGAGGATCCGGTCATCATGCGCCCGCATGCTGATCCGGCCAATCGGTTGACGGTCACGCGAATCGCACAATATGGGATTGGACGGAACGCCGGTCTCCCATCTTTCGCCCCATTGCCGCAGCGCGATCATGGTCGGCAGCAAATCCTGCCCCTTGTCGGTCAACCGATATTCGACTTTCCGCTTGTCATGATCACAGGGGCGACGGGTCATGATCCCCGCTTCCACCATTCGGGTAAGCCGGTTGGCCAGGATGTTCCGGGCGATACCAATTTCGGATAGGAAATCTTCAAAATGCCCGACGCCGTTGAGTGCAGCGCGCAATATCATGAAGCACCAGCGCTCGCCGATGACTTCCAGCGATATCGGCAGACTGCACTCACCGCCCGTCATACTCGATAGATCTTCTCTGATTTTGTCCATACCCCGTTCCTAAACCAGTTTGATGCCGAGTGCGAAAAAAATATAAGTTTTTAGTTGCAACTTAAAACCTATTAATCTAAGTAGTGATTCGCAACTTATATTGCAACAATAAATTTCTCCCCTCCGGCCATCGGAATATCGGCTAGAAAACTGATCGATACGAAAGGAAATATCATGGTTCGCTCCCAAAGCCCGCTGCGCGCTTCAATTATCTTCTCCATTGCCGCAATGACATCCCTTACCCTGTTTACGGCCGCGACGGTCGAAGCCCGCAGCACGGCCATCGCTTATACCGCGGAATTACAGGCCCCGGTCGAAGCCGCCCAGGAAATTATCAAGGGTACGGTCATCCGCTGCTCGGGCACGGAATGTATTGGCGCCCAAAGCAGCTCCTCGCCCCGGACGATCTGCGCCAAGCTCGCCGATGAATTCGGCCCGGTTGCCAGTTTCGCTTATAAAGGCGATACATTTGACGCCGAAGCGCTGGCCAAATGCAACAACTGACTTGAACATCTCCTCCTGACCGGTCTCTCGCTCCCCATAGCCGCCAGTTCACTGGCACCCGCCGGTCGGTCTTAGCGCCGAAGCCAAGGCTCCGTTCCGTTCCCCGGACACAAGAGCCGACTTCGGCGTTTTTTTGTTGCTCCAGCGCCGAAAGCGCTACATCCTTACTCCATGCTCAGGCAATATGAACTGGTGGAGCGGGTGCGATCCTATGATCCCGATGCAGATGAAGATCTGCTCAACCGCGCCTATGTTTTCTCCGTGCAGAGACATGGCAGTCAGAAACGTGCCAGTGGCGATCCCTATTTCAGCCATCCAATCGAGGTCGCCGGTCTGATGACCGACCTCAAGCTGGACCAGCAGACGATTGTCACCGCACTGCTCCACGATACCGTCGAAGATACGCTCACCACGTCTGAGGAAATCGAAAAATTGTTCGGCGAAGAAATCGCCCGATTGGTCGATGGCGTGACCAAGCTTTCCAAGATCGAAGCCCAGACCGACAATGAACGCGCCGCTGAAAACCTGCGTAAATTCCTGCTGGCAATGTCCGATGATATCCGCGTGCTACTGGTCAAGCTTGCCGACCGCTTGCACAATATGCGGACGTTGCATTTCATCAAGAGCGAAGAAAAGCGACTGCGGATTGCGCATGAAACAATGGATATTTATGCGCCTCTGGCCGAGCGGATCGGCATGTATGAATATATGCGCGAGATGCAGTTGCTGGCGTTTCGCCACATGGAACCCGAAGCCTATGAAACCATCACCAAAAGGTTGCAGGCGATCAAGGAGGGGGACGAAGGCCAGGTTGAGAAAATCGCTGCGTCGATCCAGAAGGCGCTCGAAAATGGCGGACTGGTAGCCGAGGTTAGCGGACGGGAGAAACACCCCTATTCAATCTGGCGCAAGATGCAGGAGCGGCACGTCAGCTTTGAACAATTGACCGACATCATGGCGTTCCGGGTGGTCACCGACAATAGCGCCGAATGCTATCGCGCGCTCGGTATCTTGCACGAAAAATGGAAAATGGTCCCCGGCCGGTTCAAGGACTATGTCTCCACGCCCAAGCGCAACAACTACCAGTCGATCCATACGACCCTGATGCATGGCAATAATATGCGCGTGGAAATTCAAATCCGTTCCCAGCGCATGCACGAGGACAACGAATATGGCCTCGCCGCGCACTGGGCCTATAAACAGGGCAACCGGCCCGATGGCCAGGCCGGCTGGATCCGCGACCTGATCGAGATACTGGACCAGGCAGAAGATGCCGAGGAACTGCTCGAGCACACCCGGCTGGCGATGTATCAGGACCGGATTTTTGCCTTCACGCCCAAGGGCACTTTGCTGCAACTGCCCAGAGGTTCGACCACGGTCGATTTCGCTTATGCCGTGCATACCGATCTCGGCAATCAGACGGTCGGCGCCAAGCTCAACGGCCGTCACGTACCATTACGCACCCAATTGCAAAATGGCGATGTGGTTGAGATTTTGAAATCCAAGGGGCAGGAGCCACAGCCGGGCTGGCTATCCTTTGTCATTACCGGCAAGGCGCGCTCGGCGATCCGTCGTAACGTCCGATTCAAGGAACGCGACGAAATAATCGCCATAGGCACTGAACTTTACGAGGAAATTATCGAAAGGCTGCCGGGCAAGATCGGTCCGCGCGCGGTCAAGGCGGCGCTAAAACGACTGGAAATGAAGGAACAGGACGACCTGATGATGGCGATTGGTACGCGCCAGCTCAGTGATCGCAAAGTGATGGAAGCGCTCATTCCCGGCAGCGTCAACGACAATGACGACGAACGTCAATGGCCCGAACAGGATCGAGCGATTTCGATCAAGGGCCTGACCCCCGGTGTTGCCTTCAATCTCGCCGAATGCTGTCACCCTGTACCCGGAGACCGGATTGTCGGACTGCGTCGCAGCGGCGAAAATGTCGAGGTGCATACGATCGATTGCCAGAGTCTGGCCGATGGCGTAGATGCGGACTGGGTGGACCTGAGCTGGGGCAATGAAAGTGACGGCGCGGCCGCACGGCTATGCGTGGTGCTGCACAACAAGCCGGGAACTCTCTCTGAAATGGCCGGAATTTTCGGCTTTCACAATGCCAATATCCTGAACCTGCGCCTGTCGCACCGCGACGGTCCGTTCCATACATTCGATGTTGATCTGGAAGTGCACAATGTCCACCATCTGATGCGGATATTGTCTGCTCTGCGCGCATCGGAAGCGGTCGCCCAGGCCGAACGTACCTGATTCAACAACTGGAAAATTCAGGGTGCGGGCGGTGGTCCGCCGGGAACGCCCTGCGCCTGCATCTGCTGCCGCAATTCTTCCATTTGCACCGCTGAAATAAAGTCCAGCAGTGTCACATCAAAAACAAGCAGGCTGTTCGGCGGAACTTTATCGCCAGGAGACGCTTCGCCATAAGCAAGCTCCGACGGGATCCATATCCGATATTCTCCGCCTTTTTGCATCAGCTGCAGCGCTTCGGAAAAACCGGGAACGACCCCGCCAACCGGCATGGGTGTTTGTTCATTGGCATCAAAGATCGTGCCATCGCGCAGACGGCCTTCATATTTGACCAATGCCGTATCGGTAGCGCTGGGCGACGGCCCCTCGCCCGGTTTGATCACTTTGATATTGCAGTCCGGATGCGGTTTGCACGACGCCGGACTGTTTCGCATTATCCGTCAGGAATTCTGCGTTCCCCGGTGGCGGAAATAGCTGCTCCCATCCCGCTTGCACGAATTCTGTCGGGCTGGTTTTTTCCGGTATTGCCGTTGCAAGCCCGGCCACTAGAATGATACCCAGCAGCAGCCCGAGCAGAAAGGGCTTGATCGGCGATGATGGCCTGCTTTTATTCCGGTGTGGGCCGATATTACTCACAGACTATTCTCCAAACCAATAGGCAAACCATGCCGATCTCTATTGGCCTGGACCTGCCGGAGCACCGGGCATGCCGCCCTGCGCCTGCATCTGTTGCCGCAATTCTTCCATTTGCGCTGCAGAGATAAAGTCGAGCAAGCTAATATCGAATATCAGCAAGGAATTGCCAGGCAACGAAACCTCTCCGGTTTGCGGATTGGTCCTATCCTCGGACCCATATCCCAGTTCCGCAGGAATCCATATCCGATATTCTCCGCCTTTTTGCATCAGTTGCAGCGCTTCGGAAAAACCGGGAACGACCCCGCCAACCGGCATGGGTGCCTGTTCATTGGCATCAAAGATCGTGCCATCGCGCAGACGGCCTTCATATTTCACCAATGCCGTATCGGTAGCGCTGGGCGACGGCCCCTCGCCGGGCTTGATCACTTTATATTGCAGTCCGGATGCGGTTGTTTCTACCCCGTCCTCGTCTGCATTGGCGGCAAGAAACTGTTCGTTGGTTGCGCCATTCACGACGGCATCCTGGGTTCCCGCATAAGCAAGAGCCAGTGCGACGGCTGCGATCAGCAACACGCCGAGCCAGATTTTGGTCAGAGAACCCTTTTTGATGGGATGAATCGGAACCGTCGTGACAGACATGGGCAGGCTACCTTATTATTGTGGAGCCGAAGCGCCTAAATCAGACCGTCGCGTTCCATCCGCTTGCGGTCCATCTTGCGGGCACGACGCACGGCAGCAGCCTTTTCGCGGGCGCGCTTCTCGGATGGCTTTTCATAATGGCGGCGAAGCTTCATTTCGCGATAGACACCTTCACGCTGCAATTTTTTCTTGAGCGCCCGGAGGGCCTGATCAACATTATTGTCGCGAACCATGATTTGCATAAGACTGAGTAACTCCGTTCAAATTTCGTAGCGGGCCAGAAGCAATTTCTTCTGGCCTATATTAGTGTAAAAGCCATAAAAAAGGGTTTGCAGCAGAATCAATCTGCTTCAATCTCGCGCCGCCTATCAATTTCTCGGCACCGAGGCAAGCTTTTACCTTTTACACGATATATTGCGCGAATGACAGGAGCTTTGCATTCGTGTTTTCCAGGCTTTGCTATAGTATGCCGAATAAAGACAAGATCAGCCGATTCGAGGAGAGAAAAATGGCCACCGCGATCAACATACAGTCCAGCTGCAGCGAAGAAGAATGGAAGGCGCGCCAGCGGCTTGCGGCCTGCTACCGGATTTTCGCCTATCTCGGCTGGGATGAAATGATCTTCAACCATATCACCCTCAAGGTGCCGGGCGAGGATGATGCCTTTCTGATCAATCCCTATGGTCTGCATTTCAGCGAAGTGACCGCCTCGACCCTGGTCAAGATCGACATTGAAGGCAACACGCTCGATGGCTCGACCTACCCCGTCAACAAGGCCGGCTTCACCCAGCACAGCCTGTTCCACCGCGAACTCCCCGATGTGCATGCGGTCATCCACACCCATACCACAGCGACCATGGCAGTATCCTCGCTCGAAGGCGGGCTACAACCGATAAACTTCTATGCCGCTGCCATCGCCCCGCGCCTCGCCTATCACAAGTTTGAAGGCATCACGGTGCATGAGGACGAGGGGCCGCGCTTTCTGACCAGCCTTGGCAAGAAGCGCATGATGTTGCTCGAGAATCACGGGCCGGTGGTGATGGGCCGGACACTGGAAGAAGCGTTCCTCAATCACTGGGTGCTGCAGCGGGCATGCGAAATCCAGATGCAGACGCTGGCGATGGGCAAACCGGTGATGATCGGTGAAGAGGTGATCAAGAAGCATCTCGACAATCTGTCACAAGCTTCGATTGATCCCATGCAACAGGGCGTACCGGAGTTCGACGCGATGGTGCGACTGGTCGATCGCGAAGACCAAAGCTGGCGTGAGTAGAGATTCTGGATAGAATATCGTTAGTCCTGAGCTTGTCGAAGGACGCCTATGGCCGAGAAGCGAGGTTCGACAGGCTCACCTCTAACGGATTTTCAAGATGATATCTGAGTCAATTCCCCAGTTTCTTGCACAGGTCTCAATTTCGGAGATAGATCGAGTCACATTTTTCAAACAAGATGAAATCACGACTGATCTAATTTGTTGCGAATTGCGGGCAGGTAACAAAACTTGGCTATTCCACGAGGAAGAAGTGTGTTGGGACAACCTTCTCGAACAGCTTGGTCAACTAGAGGGCTTCAAGACCAATTGGCGCGAGGATGTAGTGCAGCCGCCCTTTGAACCAAACCCCACCATCGCGTTTGACCGAAATTCTTGATCTCTTGCCCGATCGATTATTGCGCGTCATAACCGAGGCATGACCAAATTTACCGTCAATGACCGTCCGGTCTGGTACCGGATGGACCCGGAAACGCCGCTACTCTGGGCGCTGCGCGACGCCTCCAATCTCACCGGCACCAAATATGGCTGCGGCACCGGCGATTGCGGGGCCTGTATGGTCGAGGTAGACGGCGAGGCCATCCGGTCCTGCCTGGTCACCATTGGCGAGATGGAAGGACGCTTTGTTACCACCATCGAGGCGCTGTCGCGCGATCGCAGCCATCCGGTGCAACAGGCATGGGCCGCGGAAAACGTCCCGCAATGCGGCTTTTGCCAGTCCGGCATGATCATGGCAGCAGCGGTATTGCTGAAGAAAAATTCCAATCCGTCCAAAGCCGCGATTGACGAAGCGATCACCAATATCTGCCGCTGCGGTACCTATCCGCGCATCCGCGAGGCCATTCAGCGGGCCGGGCGCGTGGCGCGCGGGGAAGCGGTGCTCAGCGCCGCGCCGCCTCCGGGTATCGATCCCGAAGACGCCGCCAAGGCCGTCCCGGCACTGACGCCGAAAGAATAATCAGTGCGCCCGCGAAGGGCGCAGGCGACGAAGGCTCCGGGGGAGCCTTTTCAAGCCGAGCTGTCCATCTCGTAAATTCCTGTCAGTATGACGTAACGTCCCGAGATGGACCCCGGCCTGCGCCGGGGCACAGGTCTGCTAGAAACCAAATTTCACGGTAAGCCGGGCATTGAGCGGTTCGCCGGTCGAAATATTGTCATTATTATGAACCGACGGGTAATAGGTCTCGTCGAGAAGATTCTCGACATTGAGCTGGACCTGCACTTGCTCGCTCACGTCGTAGTAAAGCGCGGCGTCTACTCGGGTGAAGGCCGGGATTCGGACAGTGTTGTCATTGGTAGCGAACTGGCTGGATTGATGGGTGACGCCGATTCCGCCGGCAAATTGCTCGGTGAAATCATATTTTGTCCACAATGAAATCATATGTTCAGGAACCTGAAACAGCCGCAAATCCTGCCCGCCCACGGTATTCATATTGCGTTGCTGGCCGTCAAGATAGCTATAGCCGGCATTGATCTGCAATTGATCGGTGAGCTTGCCGACCAGCTGGAATTCAACGCCTTCGGTCCGCGAACCCGACAAGGTGCTATTGCCCTGATTGTCGAGCAGGATCGACTGATCATCACGGTCAAGGCGGAACAGGGCGGTGGTCAGGCTGAGCCCGGGTGTCAGGTCCCATTTTACGCCAATTTCGTAATTCTCGAAAGTTTCCGGCGCAAGATTGGCGTTGGTCGGATTGAGCGTCAGGAACTGGTCACCCGACCGTGGCAGGAAGCTTTTGGCATAGCTCGCATAGATCGAGATATTCTCCTGCGGTTTGTAAATCGCGCCGAAACGAGGTGAAAATTTCTCGTCCGTTCGGCTCAGCAACAAGCCGTTCTGGATATCGTTTACATCAAGATCGAATCGATCAAAACGCACGCCGCCGATAATCTCGAAATGATCACCGATGTTGATCTGGTTCTGGACATAAAGCGACACGAATTTGAGGTCGGACATGGTGCTGCGGTTGAAGGCCGGAAAAGTGAAGGCCGGAACGGCAATCGGGTCAGTCAACGGAACCACCACCTGATCATCATTGCTGGCAGCAAATAATATGTCCCGCCGGGCATTGGCGGAACGCTGCTGGCCGATTTCATAACCGAGCAACAGGCTGTGGCCGATCGCGCCGGTCTCGCCCGTCCACAACAGATTGCCCTGCGTGATATAATTTTCCCGGTCTGTTGTGTCGACGTAACCGTCGAGGGTGACGGAATTGGCGACCGGCGTCAGCCGGATGTCGTTGCTACGTGCATCCACCGGATAGACGTTGCGGTAGAGCTTGTCGTAATCCCCATATTGGGTGGTCGAACTGAAGCTCAGTTCATCGCTGAAATCATGCTCCACCCGCAACTTTACGATATGGGCCTGCAGCGTCGTGCGGTTGGTTCCGGGCTGGCCGAATAATGTATCGCGATATCCGGTGAGCGGGCCACAGGGGTCGGCAAGGGAACAGCTATTGCCTGATGCGCGCAGCTCCGCCGGATTGCCCCGGTCTACCGCACGATCATCGTCAACATATTCGTAGGACAGCAAAATCCGGTTGGTATCGTCAAGCTCGGCGCCGAAGGTCGGGTTGATCGCGAAACGCCGGCCGTCGTAAAAACCGCGATGGTTGTTGAATTCTTCGTAGAGACCATTGAGTCGGAAGGCCGCCGTATCGCCAACGGATAGGTTCAGGTCACCGGCGAGATAATAGGCACCGAAGCTGTCAACACTCGCGGTTGCTTCGCCAAACTGGCGGTCGGCGATCGGTGATTTGGTCACCCGGTTGACGATTCCGCCGCCGCCGCCGCGGCCAAATATCATCGCATTGGGGCCTTTGTGGATCTCGACTCGCTCGATATTATAGAGTGGCCGGAAATATTGAACGTCATCGCGTATGCCATCAACGAAGAAATCTGCGGTGGTATTCTGCCCCCTTATCGTGATCTGGTCGCGATTGCCTTCGCCCTGTCCGATGGATGCGCCCGGCGTATACCGGAGAATGTCGCCAATATCCTGAAGCGCCTGATCATCAAGCTGCTCGCGGGTTACAACCGAAACGGTCTGGGGCGTATCGATGAGCGGAGTGTCGGTTTTCAAACCCGCGCTGCTGATTGCTACATAGCCTTCTTTTTCGCCGGTAACGATGATCTCCTGATCGTCCACGAAGCCTTCTTCCCACACCTCCTGGGCCGTTGCCTGAACCGGACTGGCCGCGATCGCGACGAGGCTGACCGACGTAAACAAGCGCAACGGGCGGCGTGGGACAATATTCATAGACAAGCTCCTTGACATGAGAATCATTCTCAATAGCTATTGCGCTAATGCGAATAGTTCTCATATGCAACAAAGAATCTTTAATCTCGTGAATTTTTCTTTGAACCAACAGCCGAACTTGTGTTTATGGAGCGGTTTCAGCGCAACAGGAGAGAGATATGCAAGCCACGATCTGGCACAATCCGAAATGCGGCACATCCCGCAAGACATTGGCAATATTGGAAGAAACGCCCGGTGTTGATCTGACCGTGGTCGAATATCTGAAAAATCCGCCCGGCCGTGCCAAGCTGGAACAGCTCTACAGCGATGCTGGCATCACCCCGCAGGAAGGCTTAAGGGTGCGCGGATCGCCCGCCAAGGAACTCGGGTTGACCAAAGACGATGCTACGGCGGATCAGATTTTGGATGCCATGGCCCGGGAGCCAAGCCTGATCAACCGGCCGCTGGTCGAGACCGATAAAGGGGTCAGGCTGTGTCGCCCGCAGGATGTCGTGCAGGAGATTCTCTGACACGACGGGCTTTCGGCGGATCTGATGGAAAAAACCGGGAAAGATGATGTCGGTAGTCGCAATTTACAGCATGAAAGGCGGGGTCGGCAAAAGCTGTACGGCGGTGAATCTGGCATGGAATAGCGCCGTCGGCAGTGCCCGGCGGACTTTGCTCTGGGACCTTGACCCGCAAGGCGCGGCTTCGTTCATTCTGAAGGGAGATAATGCGGAAAAGGACCGCGCGCGGGCGATGATCGCCGGCAAAGTCAAGCCGGCCAAGTTGATCAAACATACGGAAATAGAAAATCTGGATCTTTTGGCAGCAGACTTCTCGCTGCGCGGCCTTGACCGGCTATTTTTCCAAATCGGCAAGAAGCGGCATCTGGGCAAGCTGCTCAAAGAAATGCACAAGGACTACGACCGGATCATCCTCGATTGTCCGCCCGGCTTGACCGAGACGAGCGAACAAATCCTGCGCAACGCGGACATCGTGATTGTTCCGACCATTCCATCGCCCCTTTCGGAACGGGCGCTTACAGATGTGCAGATGTTCCTCGACAGTGCCGGGAAAAAACACGCACCATTGCTGCCGGTTTATACCATGGTCGACCGGCGGCGATCCATCCACAACCAGGGCTTGATCCGAAAGCCGAAATGGCCCGTCATCCCGATGTCGAGCGCCGTCGAACAGATGACAAAATTGCAAAAACCGGTCGGCAGTTTCGCACCGCGCAGCCCCGCTGCCCAATCTTACGCCAGAATTTGGCGCGGGATCGAAAAGCGGTTGGCGAAAAAATAGACCGGCCAGTCGAGCCTATGCCGACTTTTTGCTATACTCCAGCCCCTCGGACTCGAATGTGTTGAACAATAATCTGGCATTCTCGGCGACCATCGGTCGGCCGAAATAATAGCCCTGGATTTTGGTGCAACCCAGTTTCTTGATCATCTGCACTTCTTCCTCTGTCTCCGCACCCTCAGCGGTCGTAGACATACCAAGGCTGTCCGCCATCGCCACGACAGCACGGATGATGGCAAGGCTTTCAGGAGCTTTTTTCGCTGCCCCCTGAACAAAGCTGCGATCAACTTTGATCGTTGTGAATCGCGTTTTGCGCAAATATCCGAGCGAGGAATAGCCGGTCCCGAAATCATCGAGCGACAGGTTGATCCCCAGTGCAATGATTTGATCCAGCATTTCTGCAGCCCCGGCACCCTCGCGCATGAAAATGCTCTCGGTCACTTCGATCTCGAGGCGATGCGCAGGCAGCCCGCTGTCCTGGAGCGCTGACACAACGGTAGAAAGGAAATTCGGTTCGGTCAGTTGATCTGCAGAGACATTCACGGCAACCTTGACGGTGGAGGGCCAATTCATGGCTTCCAGGCATGCCGTCCGCAAGACCCATTCGCCAATTGGAACAATCAGTCGCGCATCTTCTGCCAGCGGAACGAATTTGGCCGGCGAAACCATACCAAATTGGGGGCTGGTCCAACGCAGAAGCGCTTCGAACCCGACCACCCCGCCCGAATCAGCGCTGACCACTGGTTGGTAGTTCAACGACATTTCATCATTTTCCAGCGCTTTACGCAGAGCGATTTCCATAACTCGTCGCTCTTCGGCTTGCACGTGCAGTTTCGGTTCATATTGATTATACGCGCCACCGCCCTGATCCTTGGAGCGATACAGAGCAAGATCAGCACTGCGCATCAGCATTTCGACGGTGCGCCCGTCCCGCGGACCGATTGCTGTCCCGACGCTGGCGCCTATGTAAAGGGTATGCTGGTCGATTTCATAAGTCTGCGACAATCTGTCGATGATCTTTTGAGCAAGTGTCTCCATATACTCCATGTCGCTGGCGTCTTTGATCACGATAGCAAATTCATCACCGCCCAGACGGCAGCAAAGCTCATTGTCGGTCATGATTGATCGCAGTCGATCGGATACACGCGCCAACAACCGGTCGCCTACGGGATGCCCAAGAGTGTCGTTCACCGCCTTGAACCGATCAAGGTCAATCATCATGAAGCCACAGCGGCCGTTCCATTTTTCGGCCGTTTCAAGTGCTTTTGCAAGCGCTTCGGTCAGCTGCAGGCGGTTGGGCAGACGGGTCAGTGTGTCAAATCTCGCCATATGCGAAATTTTGTCCGCCGATTCGCGTTGCTGCGTTATATCCGACCCAACACCGCGGAACCCGTGAAACATGCCGCTATCATCGAGCTTCGGCGAAGCAGACAATTCCCACCAGCGATTCTCGCCATTGATCTGGACAGGCACCAGCATGTTACTGAAACTATCGCGCCGTTTCAGCTTGTCCGCCAGTTCGTGCAGAGCGGTCGAGAATTTTCCGCTTTCCCAGGATTCGCCTGCGACAAGTTGCAGGAACGGCTTGCCTTCGATCGCCTCCGCGGGCTGGCCGATTGCATGAGCAAATCGGGGTGAGACGTGCGTTATCCTTCGTGATGTATCCGTCTGCCAAAGCCAGTCGGCACCGGTATCCTCAAATTCCTTGAGCAACAGGCTGACCACTTCACTTTTCTCGTTGAGACTGGCTTCCGAGACCTTTCTATCAATGAAGGACCGACCGGTCATCAGGCAGGCGGAGATCAACAATATCCCGATGGCCCCTGACGCAAATGCCAGTTCGAAACTACCAATATACGACCAACCAAAGGTCATGGCTGCGCTGGCCGATGAAATGAACAAGATGCTGCAGAGCGGAATCGCCGAGAACATCATCGCGGAACCCACCATCAGACAGATGATCGTGGCCCAAAGCGGAACCATAGTCATGAAGTCGGTGCTGAATGTGAAGATCAAGAAACCCAGTCCCCAGATCGAACCGCCGGCAAGGGAAAGGAAATGAACCATCGTCATCTCGCCTCGATCGATGGATTTCCGTTGCCATGATGACTGTTTGCGTAACAGGACATGGGAATAGAGATATAAGGCGCACAATGCTGCCAGCCAGAGACCGAGAAACAGAATATTCACCTGGCCGATACCCAGTTGCACGGTCAAAAGGCCGCAAACGATCGCCGATACAATTTTCAGCCAGCTGTGCTGGTGGAGGCCATTAAACTGCAACGCACGAATTCGGCCCCAATCAACCCCTTCGGGATCAGTCAGGCCAAGTAACACGCTCAGCGGGATATCCCGCGGCAAACCGGATTGGGCGATAGTTTTTTCCACCGCTCGTCATTACGCCGAAAATATTAGCGAAAGGTAAGTATCCGCCCATATTTTCCTGCAATTTCCGTTTGACGGAAACTAACCCGGGTCAGGCAGCGACCGCATAAGGTTGAATATCACCGGAAAGATAGAGATTCCGGGCCTTTGCTCGGCTTAATTTACCGGAGCTGGTGCGTGGCAAAGTCCGCGGCGGGACCAGTTCAATCACACAATTCATCCCGGTAATGGCTCTCACCTTTTCCTTTATCTCATTGCGCAGCCGCAAACGCTCGATCTCATCCGAGGTTCGGCATTGAACGAGCACGGCAGGTGTTTCCTCCCCGCCAGGCGTGGTGATCGCAAAGGCGGCAATGTCGCCGGCCTTGAAGCCGGGCAATTGCTCAACCGCCCATTCGATATCCTGCGGCCAGTGATTTTTGCCATTGATGATGATCATGTCTTTGGCGCGGCCGACAATGTAGAGATAGCCATTCGACAGATAGCCCATGTCACCGGTATCAAGCCAGCCGTCCACCAGACAAGCGTCGGTCGCCTCCTGATCTCCATAATAGCATTCCATAACCCCGGGACCCTGCATCCAGACCTTGCCGACGGTCTTTTCCGCCAGTACGGCTCCGTTTTCTTCACGAATTTCCAGCAAGGTATCGCGCACTGGCTTCCCGCAATTGACGATCGCGCGAAAGCGTTTCGGGCGGCTTCCATCGCTCTGTTTCTCGCCCGAAAGCTCGGTTTCTTCAACCAGTTCCACTTCCATGCCTTCGCCCGATGGCATCAATGTCACGGCAAGCGTTGCTTCGGCAAGTCCGTAGCTGGGCAAAAAGGCCTTGGCATCGAATCCCGCCGCTGCAAAAGCATCGGTGAACCGCTGCATAACATCGGGCCGGATCATGTCCGCGCCATTGCCCGCCAGCCGCCAGCGCGACAGGTCGAACCGTTCCTTCACATCGGACTGGCTGCCAATGCGCCGTGCGCAAATTTCATAGCCGAACGTCGGCGAAAAACTGCAGGATGTCCCCGGATTGCGCGTGATCAGGTCCAGCCACGACAACGGCCGCCGCGCAAAGTCCGCGGTTTTGAGAAAATCGGTAGAAACCTGGTTGGCGACCATCGACAGGAAGCAGCCGACCAAACCCATATCATGATAGAAAGGCAGCCAGGAAATGCATCGATCGGTCTGGTTGATCAGCATGCCATGGGCATGCGAACCAAGATTGTGCAGCAAAGCCTTGTGCGAAACCGCAACCCCGTGCGGGAACCGGGTCGAGCCGCTGGAATATTGCAGATAGGCGATATCGCTGCTGCTGGCTGCGGGCAATTGCGTTTCAGGTGCGTCCTGCTGGGCAAAACTATCCCAGCCGAAAACCGGAATGTCGCGGGACTGGCCGGCGGCACGCGCCAATTCCGCAATCTCGTCCGGAAACAGCAACAGCGCTGGATTGCAACTGTCCAGCTGCACGCCGATTTGGTCGATATAGCTTTCCTTGCCGCCAAAGGAGGTTGGCAATGGCAGGGGAACCGGCAGCGCACCGGCATAGACGGCACCAAAAAATAGCGCGCAGAACTGTGGCTCGGTATCCGCAATCAGCGCCACCCGGTCACCCGGAGTGATGCCGTAGGCGATCAATCGCTTTGCTGCGGCCAATGCGTCTTCGCGCAGCTCGCTAAATGGATACACTCGAACAAGAGAAGCGCGGGCATCGTGAAAGTTGAAACCCCTTTTTCCTTGGGCCGCATAATCCAGGGCATCTCCCAACGTATCAAAATCGGAGAAACGGCGAGGGAGTTCATCTGCAGTCGGGGTTGCTGTCAATTCGGTCATCCAATATCCATTTCCGGAAGGTCCAGCCTTCCTAAAAACCAATCTTCTTCTTTCGGTAAGGGAGTTCGGTGTCTTTTTGACCTCCCTTTAACCTCTTCTGCCATTGTCATTGATAACCTCTGGCGTTTAAATTTCGGCCCGACTGTGGCACAAAAAGGGCAAACTTCAAACCAGAAGGCCAAGCCGTTGAAAAACAGCGTTAAAACGTTAGATCGGGAGAGTTTGAATCGGCTCGCTATACGCTATGTCGAGCGATATGCGACGAGCCGTAAAAAACTGGCCGGATATCTGCATCGGAAAATCCGGGAAAGGGAATGGCAAGATGCAGATCCTCCCGCGGTCGAGCAATTGGTGGAGCACCTAGCGGAACTGGGTTATATTGATGATGCATTATACGCCCAGAACAAGGCATCGGCCCTCACCCGGCGCGGTTACGGCACCCGCCGCGTCTCGCATGCGCTGTATCAGGCAGGCATCAGTGAAGCGGACGGGCGCGAAGCCTTTCAGATCAGTGAATCGAACAGATGGGTGGCGGCGGACAAATTTGCCCGCAAGCGACGGATCGGCCCCTATGCAGAAACCCGGCAGGAAACCGATAAATGCCGCAAGCAATTGCAAGCTTTCCTGAGGGCCGGCCATGAATTCGACGTGGCGTCACGCTATGTCTTTGCCAAGCCAGGGGAAGAGATAACGCAGGACGACTAGGACGTGATTGTGCGATTGACCGGTGCGAAGGGATTGACATCGTGCAGGTCAAGAATCGCTAGTTTCCAATTATTATGATATAAGCGGGATACCGAGTCGAAAAGTAGCAGACTCTTGATTTAGCTTAGTTTTGTTCGGAGAAGTATCGTGGCAAGCTTATTTGCGGAACCAGTCCCTGCGGATAGTTACACAACCCAAACGAGCGAAGAAGAACATTCATCGGCCGATGTGGAGTTGCTGCGCACGAAAGGCCGCGTGAAATGGTTCGACAGTCATCGCGGGTTCGGCTTCATCGTTCCGGAGAACAGCGATTCTCATGATAATGGCTCGACATCACAATCGGATATACTGATTCACTGGAGTCTCCTCGAAACGCTGGGCACGCGCGAATTGCCGGAAATGGCAATAGTCACCTGCGAATATGTGGTCGCGCCCAAAGGACTTCAGGCGACAAAAATTCTCGACATCGATCTTTCCCCTTGCCGGGCAGCAAACGAACGGCCAGCGGCATCGGTCAGGAACCAGCCGCTGCACGTTGTCGATGGTGATTCCGCGTTCAGCAACGCCGAAGTGAAATGGTTCAACCGTGCCAAAGGCTACGGTTTTCTGGTCAGCCACGATCTCGGTAGCGACATTTTTCTGCATATGGAAACACTCCGCGACGCTGGAATTGCAGACGTCGTTCCGGGTCAGCAACTACTGGTCCGTATAAAGGACGGCAATCGCGGCCACATGGCCGTGCAAGTCTGCCTGCCACCATCGGTCTGAAGCAGAAACCCGTTCAAATGAACAAGATGCCAAAAGCGATCGCGCTTTCCCTGATGCTGTTTTCCGCGTTCAGCCTGTCTGGTTGCTATGCCCGGACCGGCGAAACCGCAGCGAACAGCCAGCAAAGCGAATTGCCGCTATCCCAGGCGGGCCTCAAGCAGGTCCCGCTCAGCATTCGAACATCGGACGCGACGCATTCCTTTGTCGTGGAAGTTGCAGAAAGCAGCGCTCAGCAGGCTCAGGGCCTGATGTTCCGCACCCGGATGCCGCCTGACAAAGGCATGATTTTTCCTTTCGCTGAGGATCGTCTTGCGAGTTTCTGGATGAAAAATACCGTTGTTCCACTCGATATTATATTCATCCGCAGGGACGGGACGATCGAATCGATTGCGGCCGATACCATTCCCTATTCGCTTGAGCCGGTTCGCTCCCATGAGCCGATTGCCACGGTGCTGGAAATTGCGGCAGGCCGAGCCGCAGAACTGGATATCAGGCCGGGTGACACCGTCATGTGGCGGTGGTGATCTGCGCATCCGCAAACATCCTTCCTATTTGACATTTTTTCATTGCGGACCGCGTGTCAGCGAGGCTAAGCGAACGTCATGAGCATATTGGCAAAAGCTGCAAAACTATTCACCTGGTGGGACGGTGCGACTATCGGCACGGCCCTGTTCAGCGCCCGCAATGGAAAACGCGTCGGCGAGGATGTGTTCGGCAATAAATATTTCCAGTCAAAGAAGACGGGTTCCGGCCGTCCTGCGGGAAAGCGATGGGTCATCTACAATGGCGCCAATGACGCCAGCCGTGTACCACCCGAATGGCATGGCTGGCTCCATCACAGCTATGACGAGATTCCGGAAAGCTATCTGCCGCAGGCGCGCATTTGGGAAAAAGAGCCCAGCGGCAACCTGACCGGCACCGCGCAAGCCTATCGTCCGGCAGGTGCGCTGGAAGAAGGCGGCCGCCGTGCGGCAGCGACCGGAGATTATGAATCCTGGAACCCTGCCGAAGCGGAATGACAGGCATGGCGCGCCACTCAATTCTATTCTCGATTCTGGCGACGATCCTGCTGACCGGCTGTGGCTGGTTCGGTGGCGACCATGTCGATGAAAATGCAACCGGCCAGGCGGCTGAGAAAGCCGCGGCTGCGGCAACCGATGATGACCTGGTCACACCTGTGACCGAGCAGATCGGGACACCCATGGCGGAACGCGTCGCCACGCTCGGCTTCCTCAATAAGCGCAACGGTCTGACGCGGGATCTCGAGCTCCGGCCGGGTCAGTCGATCCGCATCGGACGGGCAATTGTCCGCTTGCGGGCCTGCGAGAGAACAGCACCTTGGGAACTGACCCCGGAACAGGGCGCCTTCGTACAGCTGCTGGTCAATGAACGACCGCCCAATCGATCCGGTGACGATCAGTGGAAGCGTGTTTTTTCCGGCTGGCTGTTTCGGGAATCACCTTCGCTGAATGTGGTCGAGCATCCGATTTACGACGTCTGGGTCAAGAGTTGCGCGATGAGCTTCCCGGGTGAAGAGGACGCGCCGGAAGATTCGGCGAATCCGACCGCTCCGCGAGCGTCCTCCTCCAATCTTGCCAACAGCACATCAAGCGCGCCAAATGAAACCGTGCCGGAAACCGCAGCTCCTTCGGCCCCCGCGGTTCGATCTGCTCCTGCGGCGAACAGGGTGCCGGAAGATGTAATCGGTGATCTGATCGCCGAAACCGAAGACGGCGCATAACCTCGAACTTTTCTCAGGTCTTCCAGATAGTCTTCCTGGCTGATTTCGATCGCTCCCAGTGATGCCAGATGATCCGTCATGAACTGGCAATCGAGCAGACAGAATTCTCCAACTTTCAAGCGGGCTACGAGCCATGCCAATGCTACTTTTGAAGCGTCGCGGGTACGGGAAAACATGCTTTCGCCGCAAAAAGCACCACCAATGGCCAAACCATAGAGACCGCCGACAAGCCTTTCCTTACCGCTTGCATCATCCACCTGCCAGCATTCGACGCTATGCGCAAAACCCAGTTGGTGCAGACTTTTGAACGCTTCCTCGATATCGGCATTTATCCAGGTTTCCCGGCGATCTGCGGCTTCCTCGGCACAGATCGCGATCACATCGGCGAAAGCGATATCGGTCGTGATTCGAAAACGGTCGGACCTGATGGCTTTGCGGAGGGAGCGCGACATCCGAAAGTTATCGAGTGGAATAACCGCCCGGGTTTTCGGTTCAACCCAGAAAGTCTCCGGATCATCACGAGCGTCCGCCATCGGGAATATGCCCGATGCATAGGCTTTCAGCAGCAGGTCGAGATCAATGGTCATGAACATTAGATAACCCGATCAGTCCCGTTCGCACAGTTAGAAATCGACACGGATTGCTATCCTTCAAGTGGCCATCAACACTCGAGCTTCTTCAGCAATTTTTTCTGCAATTGCGGCATATTCCTTGGCGAAGCCGGCATTGGTGCGCCAGGCGGCACCAATGCTGCGAGTCACCGACCAGCCTTCGACATCCAGTAAGGCGACATCACCGCCGCGAGCAAGCTCGGAACGCACATAGAGTGCCGGCAATATCGCCAGTCCCAGACCTGAAGCAACCATTTGTCGAACACTGTCCAGACTGGTGCCCTCATAGTCGCGCAGTAGATTCATGTCATGCTGCTGGCACTGACGCGCCACGTCGCGGTGAAGATGATGCCGGCGATCCAGACTCAACACAGGCAGGCCCGCGAGATCGGAAAGGGTCAGATGCTCGTGTGAGGCAAGCGGGTGGTCGGGCGGCGCGACCAGAATCAACGGTTCGCGAAATAGCGGTTCAATATGCAGATTATCGCCTTCGATCGGCAAAGGACCCAACAGCATGTCGATCGAGCCTTTGGTCAGTTCCATCGCCTGCAAATCGGGAATTCCTTCGCGCATGTAAAAGCGCAGGTCCGGGCGGCTACGGTGCAGAGCCGCGATTACCGGCGGCATGAGATAGGGGCCCAGGGTTGGCGAAACACCGAAGCGCAAGATTCCCGCCAGACTGTCGCTCGCCCTTTCCGCCAGATCGCGAATATCCTTTACCTGGACCAGCACCCGCCGCGCGCGATCAGCGATCTCCCGGCCTACGGGAGTCAGCTCGGCACCATGGGTTCGCCGTTCCACCAATGTCACACCCAATCGTTGTTCGAGGGTACGCAACTGATGACTCAGCGTCGGCTGTGAAGCGCTTGCGGCTTGGGCCGCCTTGCCAAAATGGCCGTGGTCGGCAACCGCGACCAGATATTCGAATTGGCGTAAAGTCGGCATAGTGCAACAATTCCATCCTATAGAGAGGTTCTATCGATTCTTACGATTTCATTCGATTTGGTTTATCATTTGATTTGCCCCATATCAACCGTGTCGATGCCGATGCACGACAGACAAAGGATAGGTCGTGGAAAGATACAATAACAGCTTGATCCGAAAATATCGCAATCTGCAAAACCGGATCGCGAGCGGTCACGACGAGAGCGAGCAAATACGCGAACTGGAAGAATTGCAACGCAGCCTGGCCGAACGCATCCGCAAAATGGAGCGGGTTGCACGACACGGACAGGAAAATGAAACCGGATAGATCGCATTCCCTTCCCCCACCTCCGGGGCGGCAGCACACCCTCAAGCGCTCGCCGCCCCAATTTTTAGGACCGGGAGGATGTCCCCGATGGTAAAAAAGATGCGCGCAGCCCTGCAGGAATTTATTGCACTGGAGTCCAGCGCAGGAATCATATTATTCTGCGCTGCCGTGTTGGCGATGCTCGTCGTCAACAGCGCGTTCAGTTCCTATTATCTGGACTTCCTCGAGATCCCGGTTGCCGTGCAATTCGGTGCCCTGGAAATTTCAAAGCCGTTGGCGCTGTGGATCAATGACGGCCTGATGGCGATCTTCTTCTTTCTGATCGGGCTGGAAGTGAAGCGCGAACTGCTCGAGGGGCAGCTGTCCAGCATCGAGCAGGCCTCGCTGCCTGCCATTGCAGCGATTGGCGGCATGGCCGTTCCGGCTTTGGTGTTTCTCTATTTCAACTGGGATATGCCTGAGAATATTAGCGGCTGGGCGATTCCGGCAGCGACCGATATCGCCTTTGCGCTCGGCGTACTCGCCTTGCTCGGCAAACATGCGCCGGTTTCGCTGAAGATACTGCTGCTCGCGATCGCGATCATCGATGATATCGGTGCGATCATCATCATAGCCCTGTTTTACACCACCGAAGTATCAAGCCTCTCCCTGCTACTCGCAGGGAGTGGAACAATATGGTTGTTCGCGATGAACCGACTGGGTGTGATTCGCACCGCTCCCTATATTCTGGTCGGCATTTTCCTGTGGATCTGCGTCCTGAAATCGGGTGTTCATGCGACCCTGGCCGGAGTGATCGCAGCGCTCGCGATACCGTTAAACGCCAAGGATGGTAGTTCACCGCTCAAGCATCTCGAACATTTTCTGCATCCGTGGACAGCTTTTCTGGTGCTTCCGCTATTCGCCTTTGCCAATGCCGGCGTGTCTCTGGCCGGACTCCGGCTCGACGATCTGATGGCGCCGCTGGCGGTCGGCATTGCTGCAGGATTGGTTGTCGGCAAACAGCTCGGTGTATTCGGCTTCATGTTTCTGGCCACCAAGGCCGGACTGGTAAGACGTCCTGACGGGGTCACATGGTTGCAGCTATACGGCCTCGCCTGTCTGACCGGCATCGGCTTCACGATGAGCCTGTTCATCGGCAATCTGGCCTTTACTGATGCAGAACAGATTGAGACGGTCAAGCTGGGCGTGATCAGCGGTTCGCTGGTTTCGGGATTGTTAGGATATTGCATGCTGCGATGGGCCCCGACTGCAAACTGCGCGGGAATGGCAAAACCAGCTTGATAACCATGCCCGCTCGAATCGACTTTGGGCGTCCGATATGATAGAAAAATCGAAAAATAAGGTCGCGCTTTAAAACTCTTTTTTGGGAGCATGAGTGATGAACTTTATTGAATGGGTGCAACGGCGACTGATCGTGCATGGCTTCAACCCCGGACTGCCCGATGGCGTCTGGGGTCGCAATACCCGGGCCGCGACGATCGAATTCCAGGCTACCACGGGCCTGATCCCCAATGGCACATTGAACAGCGCCACCGTCGCCGCGCTGCGACTGGAATTTGATTCCGACACCAAGTCAAAGGCTCCGCCGGAAGCAGACCGGATGGAGGAATTCCCATGGATGGGCCTCGCCATCCGCAAAAAGGGCCTGCACGAAGGGGCCGACAACGCCAACTTACGCACATTCCTCAAGTCCGATGGCAAAACACTGGGCGATCCGGCCCAGCTGCCATGGTGCGGCGATTTTGTTGAAACCTGTATTGCGGTGACCCTGCCCGATTCGGCGATACCCACCAACCCCTATCTGGCACGAAACTGGCTGAAATTCGGCCATACTGTTGATCCCTGTTACGGCGCGGTGATGGTTTTCTGGCGGGGGAAAAGAAGCGGCTATAGCGGCCATGTTGCCTTCTATTATGCCGAAGACGACACGACATATCATGTTCTGGGCGGGAATCAGTCGAACAGCGTCAGCGTAACCCGGCTGAAAAAAGACCGTCTTCTCGGTGCCCGGCTACCATTGGTCGGCGGACCTTATGACAGATTGCGGATCAGTTCGGAAACCGGCGGTAAAATCTCGACCAACGAAGCGTAGCTCCGACAGAATCTTGTCAGCAGGCCATGATTCACCGAATCTGTCGGCGTTCGCCACGATCCATGATAGGGCCGATGCATGAAGCGGCAATTCTATCTGGCAGCCGGACTGGCTTCACTGGCGCTCGGCAGCATCGGCGTCTTATTGCCGCTGTTGCCGACGGTGCCGTTCATGATTCTCGCGGCCTTCTGTTTCGCCAATAGTTCGCCGCGACTGGAATCCTGGCTGGTCGAGCATCATGTCTTTGGCGCTCATATCAGGAACTGGCGCGAGCGGAGGGCGATCACCCGGCGCGGCAAATGGGCGGCGACGGTCGCTTTCGCGGTCAGTTGTGTGATTGCCTTGCTCTTTGTCGAACTGCCCTGGAATCTCGTCCCCGTTGCTGCAGCGCTGATCAGCGGTAGCTGGATATGGACCCGCAACGAGCCCGATACGGAAAAATTATCAGCGCGCAGCCCTGCCCGGGAAGAATAGTCCGGTTCAGTCGTTGCGATATTTTCTGACCAGTGGCCGTACAGGAGGAGGCGGGAAGAGCAGATATGATGCTAGGCGGGCTTCTTTTTGGCCGGAAATTTCGCCGCATAATGATTCAAAACGGCCAGATTGAGCAGATTTTTGAAAGCACAGCCCACACCATCATTGCTATGCCGAACCACTTCAGCCTCAAGCGCGCCGAGACCAGGTAGTGTCAGCCAGCACAAGGTACCAGGATGTGCTGCCAGCAGAGCGTCGCAAGCAAATCCGGCGAGCGACATGTCCGTCACTTCCACGGGAAAGCTGCTGGAGCAGGAAAATCGCATCCGCGCTGGAATCGCAAGTCGCTGGCGCGGGGCGCATCGGTCTTCGTCGGACGCAATCGCATAAGGCAGATTCTGCTCGTCATTGTTCGCAATTGCCGAAGGCGCGCGGGTTGTTGAATCTGGCATTTCAGTCTCCTGAGCGTGGGTTTCGCTTCGGTGGGTGCCGCTCTGGCCCCTGAGTGGTTAGCGACGTGCCTATTATCACCCATACCGGTAAACCCCGCCTTGCTCCTCGAGGTAAACAGGCATCTACTCTTTTTTAACCATGTTACGATTTGGTCTGTAGAGATACAATCATGCTTGCCGAAATCATCACGGGGCGCTAAGGCGCGCAAACCGGCTGTTTCGCAAGGGTGATACGGCCCGTGCAGGAGTGTAGCTCAGTTGGTAGAGCATCGGTCTCCAAAACCGAGGGCCCACGGTTCGAGTCCGTGCACTCCTGCCATTTTTCTCTTCATTTGATCGAAGTTCCGATGACCCAGTTTATTTCCGCCATCTCCCTGATTGTTCCCGACTATGATCAGGGGCTCGAATTTTATGTTGGCCTGATGGGTTTCGAACTGATCGAAGACACGCAATTGGCCGAAGACAAGCGCTGGGTGCTGGTGGCTCCGCCAGGGAGCACCGAAACACGCCTCCTGCTCGCCCGGGCGAGCAACGAGGCTCAGGAAGAAGTGATCGGCGAACAGGCCGGGGACCGGGTTTTCCTGTTTCTGGAAACTTTTGATTTCGACGGCGATCTCGCGATCATGCAGCGCGCCGGGATCGACTTTCTCGAGGAGCCGCGCGAGGAGATTTACGGCAAGGTCATCCAGTGGCGCGATCCGTTCGGAAACAAATGGGACCTGATCGAACGTTACTGAATCCAGCCATGACGTAGCGGAATTATGTTATTTGCAGGAATGGCTGTTTTCTGCCATATAGGGAGCATGTTGGAACAAAATATTGACCCCCTGGACCCTACGCTGGAATCCTATCTCGGTGGCCGGACATTTCATGAATGCTGGCAGGAATATGATGAGCTTGGCTATATCATATTCAATAATGTCCTGTCGGCTGACCAGCTTGAGAAACAGCGCGCGGCGCTCAAGCCATGGATCGATGCGGACATCAGGGGGCGCAATAATTTTGAAGGTGCACAGTCGAACCGCATCTATGCCATGCTCGACAAGGATCCGGCCTTTGCCGACCTGGTGTCTCACCCGCTGCAACTGGCATTTGCCGAACGGGAGCTGGGTGAAAGCTGCCTGCTCTATGCCTGTCTCGCGATCAATCTGCACCCCGGAGAGACCGTTCAGCCCTGGCATTATGACGACAGTCATTGCGCGCTGGCGCGGCCGCGCGATCCGCTGAGCCTATCCACATTCTGGTCGATCAGCGAGACGACAGAAGAAAATGGCGCGACCGAGATCATCCCCGGCAGCCACAAATGGGGCGACGAAGAACCTGACGGAGCCAACCGCTCCGCCGATTTCAAACCGCGTCTGTCCGGTCAGCAGATCGCAAATAACAGCGATCATCCGGATATGATCAAGGCAAGCATGCTGGCGGGCTCCCTGATGATCGCCAAAGGCACATTATGGCATCGCGGCGGTGCCAATGATTCCAATGCATCCCGCCTGATTGTGACACCGCAATTTTGCAAAGGCTGGTGCCGTCCGCTGGAACAGCAATTGCTTGCCGTATCCCCTGAAAAAGCGGCGCGATTGTCAAAACGGGTGCAGGAACTGCTGGGCTATAATATCCACCCGCCGTTCATGGGTTATGTTGACGGCATGCATCCCGACAGGAAGCTTGCCCACCGCGCTGACTGACTACGGAATTTACCGCAAATCCAACTGTGATCCGGGGAGATGACATATGAAAGCCTTGGAAAGCGAAGCGCCGCTAATCGTCTATATCGACATTAAAAGCCCTTATGCCTTTGCCGCCATCCGTCCGACGCTGGCACTGGAAAAGTCGCTCGACATGCGGTTCGACTGGCGACCGCTAACCCTCGATATTCCGAGCTATATGGGATCGGCGCGTAAGAGTAAGGGCAAGGTGATCGAAAACACCCGCAGCGCAAGCCAGTGGGAACGGTTGAAATATGGCTATCGTGACGCGCGGCGCTATGTCGAGCGTCAGGGATATATGCTCAAGGGCACCGAGAAAATCTGGGATTCCTCGATCGCCAATATCGGGATCTCATGGGCGATGCAGACGGATCGTGACCGGCTCGGCGCCTTTCTCGAAACAGTCTATCCGCCCTTTTGGCGACGAGAGCTGGATATTGAAGATGTGTCCGTGATCGGAGTCTGTCTGGAGGAGGCTGGGATCGACTCGAACGGCTTTGCCGCCTTTCAACAAGGCGAGGGCCGCATCCGGCATGATATCCTGCAGGCCCAGCTCCACCCGAGCGGCATTTACGGTGTTCCGACCTATGTCTTTTATGACACCATCCTGTTTGGCCGCGAACATCTGCCTTATGTCCGCTGGCACCTGAGGGGGCGGGAAGGCCCGGCGCCCGATATCGCCTATGAGATTGACGCCATGGAGGCACAGCCATGCTGACCGTCACCATCGATTTCAAATCGCCTGCATCCTGTCTGGCGCTCGAACCAACACTGGATCTGGCGCGAGAAACCGGCGTCCACATCGATTGGCTGCCATTCTCGGTCCGGCCGTTTTCCGTACCCGAAGAACAAGCGGAGGAGACGGTCGGCGAGCGTCACCGCCGCGTCCGCGCCGTAGCCCAGTGCGAGACCTGGTTGCACTATGCTGCTGTTCAGGGACGGGAAATGCATTTTTCAAAAACGCCCGCGGGCAGCGATGCTGCCTTGGCGGCGATGGCCGGCATGGATAGCGACCCTGTCCCGTTCATGCGCGCCGCTTTTGCCGCTTATTGGGCAGAGCAGGCAGACCTTGATGATCCGGCGGTGGTGGCGACCCTGCTGTCCTCCGTGCAGGTCGCCCTTCCCGATCCGCAATCGGCCCGCGCCAAACTGCTTTCCATCCGGGCGCAAGCGGAAGAACTTGGGGTTTTTGAATCGCCATCCTACGTCATTGCGGACCAGCTCTTCGTCGGCCGGGAACATCTCCCGTGGATACGCTCGCTGATCGAAGCGGCTCGGGTCTCGTAAAATCCCACTCTTTTCTTGCGAATCCGCGAATCTGCGGCTAAAGGGCTGGTTCTTTCCGAAATCATGCATATATCCGAACACGGTCGAACGACTGACACCCGGAGTTTATGCGGAAACCGGCGAGAAAGTTTAGGGAATCAAGCATGGCAAAAGTCAATCCAGGCGAATTCATGAATCAGGTCAAGGCCGAGACCAACAAGGTCGTCTGGCCGACGTGGCCCGAGACCGTCCGCACGGCGATTCTCGTGCTGATCATGACAACTATCCTCGGATTGTTTTTTCTGGGCATTGATTCGATTTTTAACGGGCTTGTCGCCTGGCTCCTGAGCCTCGCTTAATTCCCAAACAGATTTTTAGGTTATTCGCATGGCACGCTGGTATATCATTCACGCTTATTCGGGCTTTGAGCACAAGGTCAAGGAAGCCATTGAGGCGGACGCCAAGCGCCTTGGCCTGACCGAATTGGTCGAGGACATAGAAGTCCCGACCGAAACCATTACCGAAGTCAAGCGCGGCAAGAAGGTCCAGTCGGAACGGAAATTCTTCCCCGGCTATGTGCTGGCGAAACTGGAAATGACCGATGATGTTTATCACCTGGTCAAGAATCAGCCCAAGGTAACCGGCTTTCTCGGCAGCAGCGGCAAACCGCAGCCGATCAGCGAAGCCGAAGCCGCCCGCATTCTCAACACCAAGGAAGAAGCGGCCAACGCACCCAAAGAACGGATCACGGTCAGCTACGAAATCGGCGACGAGGTCAAGGTCAAGAGCGGACCGTTCAACAGCTTCAACGGAATCGTCGAAGAACTCGATTTCGACAAGAACAAGGTCAAGGTTTCCGTCTCCATCTTCGGACGTGCAACCCCGGTCGAGCTGGACTTTGGCGAAGTCGACCTGATCAGTTAGTTTTCATGCTCCGGATCAAGTCCGGAGCAACACAGAATTTGGGGGCTTTTAGCCACCGAATACCAGTGCGGGAGGGGATTTCGATCTCTGTTTGACCGCTTAATTTGATCCGCCCCGAGGCTCGCTCATCCTGAGCTTGTGGAAGGACGGGAAAAGAATGAAAGGACAGCCAAATGGCTAAAAAAGTTTCTGGCTATATTAATTTACAAGTGCCCGCCGGCATTGCAAATCCATCCCCGCCCATCGGACCGGCCCTCGGCCAACGCGGTGTCAACATCATGGATTTCTGTAAGGCGTTTAACGCGGCAACAGACAAGTTGGAAAAAGGCACGCCGATCCCGACGAAAATTACCGTCTATGCGGATCGCAGCTTCACCTTTGAAACCAAGACACCACCGGCCAGCTATCTGATCAAGAAGCTCTCCAAGCTGAAAAAAGGTTCGAGCGAACCAGGCAAGGTTTCTGGCGGAACGATCAAGGCTTCCCAGATCAAGGAAATCGCCGAAACGAAAATGGCCGACCTCAATGCCAACACCATTGACCAGGCTATAAAAATCATCTCAGGCAGCGCGCGCTCGATGGGCGTAGACGTGGTGGAGGGATAAGAACATGACAAAACTCTCCAAAAAAATGCAGACGATCAATGCAAAAGTCGATCGCGAAAAACTCTACAGCATCGATGAAGCAATCAAGACGCTGAAGGGTCTGGCATCAACTTCGAAATTTGACGAAACGCTTGATATTGCGATCAATCTCGGTGTCGACCCCCGCCATGCTGACCAGATGGTCCGCGGCGTGATCTCGCTTCCGGCCGGTACCGGCAAAACAGCGCGGGTCGCAGTGTTTGCCAAGGATGCGAAAGCAGACGAAGCAAAGGCAGCGGGCGCCGACACCGTGGGCGCGGAAGATCTGATGGAAGCCATGCAAGCCGGCGACCTCAACTATGATCGCGTTATCGCAACCCCTGACATGATGGGTGTTGTTGGTCGTCTCGGTAAGATTCTTGGTCCCAAGGGCCTGATGCCGAACCCGAAACTGGGTACGGTGACCCCCAATGTCGCGCAAGCGGTCAAGGACGCCAAGGGCGGCCAGATCGAATATCGCGTCGAAAAAGCCGGGATCATCCACAATGGCATTGGCAAGACCAGCTTCTCCGAAGCCGATCTGCGCAAGAATTTCGATGCGCTGGTCAATACTGTAGTCAAGGCGAAGCCACCCGGTGCCAAGGGCAAATATGTCCGCAAAATCGGGCTGAGCACAACCATGGGACCAGGCCTCAAGATTGATCTCGGCGAGATTGAAGGCGCCTGATTCGTCGCACGTCGTCCTGGCAAAAGCAGGGGATGACACAACAAGCTGCTAGAAGAAGGCCGGGCGCAATCCCGGCCTTTTTTCATAGGCAAAATTTTTGAGGACCGGCATGACAAAATTGCAGATCAGCGCAGAACTGTCATACCGCCTCCCCGCGCCCTGCACCATCCTGGTCCAGGTCGAGGCGGCTGCGACGGCCGACCAAAAAGTGTCTCGCTCGCATATCGATATCGGCTCTGCCAGCAGCAAAGCCGTCGTCCCGGCCCATGATGGCATCGGCACAAGGCTGTGGACCACGCAGCAGGAGCAACTCACCGTCTCCTATGCCGCACAGGTAGTAGTTGATCGCGCGAATCCGGATTTCTCGACCCTGTCGGCAACCGCCCTGAACGACCTGCCCGGCAATGCCGTGCCCTATCTGTTCAACTCGCTCTATTGTTCGGTCAGCGCCTTTGATCAGCTGGTGTCGGGCGAATTTTCCGGCCTGAGCGGTGGCCCGCTTGTGGCAGCCATGGCGGACTATATCGAACAGACCATGACCTATGGAATGGATGTAGATAATGTCCACAATGACGCGCAGCAGAGCTTTGCCGCGCGCAAGGGTGTGTGCCGCGACTATGCCCATATCCTGATCAGCATGGCCCGCTCGGCCGAGATCCCGGCCCGCTTTGCCAGCACCTATGCGCCCGATGTCGAGCCGCAGGATTTTCACGCCGTGCCCGAGGTGTTTCTCGAAGGCCGCTGGCATCTGATCGATCCCACCGGCATGGCGCAACCCTCTGATATGGCGGTGATCGGCATCGGCCGCGATGCCACCGACGTGTCCTTTCTGACCGCCTTTGGCAGCATGCAGATGGTCGAGCAGCGGGTCAGCGTTTCGCGCATCTGAACGCCTGCGGTCCATTTCCGACTTTCAAAACGAAAGCTTTTTCCTTTAGGATTGCCTCCAAGCAATTTTTGGGAGGAAAATATGCACAAAGGTTCCTGCCTCTGCGGTGCGATCCGGATTGAAGTCACCGGCGACCTAGCTGCGGCCGATGCCTGCCACTGCACCCAGTGCCGCAAGCAATCCGGTCATTACTGGGCCTCGACCGATGTCCCGACCAGCGCCGTCACCATAAGGGGCGAAGACCATATTCGCTGGTATCAGTCTTCGGAAAAAGTCCGCCGCGGCTTCTGCCAGACCTGCGGCGCCTTCCTGTTCTGGGACCCGATCCACCACGACAAGATCGCCATCGCGATGGGCTGCTTCGACCAGCCGACGGACACGAAAATCTGGAGCCATATCTTTGTCGCCGAAAAGGGCGATTATTACGAGATTGAAGCCTGCAGCGGGATCAGTAAACCTTCTCCCGTGAGGGAGAAGGATATGAAGCCTTATTCGCGAAGCGGATTAGGCGCAGTTGGATGAGGGCGTTCTGCCCTCGACGGTTCGGTACACCCTCACCCAGCTGCGACTAGGCAACAAGTTGCCAAGTCTCCACATCCCTCTCCCTCAAGGGAGAGGGGATTGGACAGCTATGCCGCTATCTGCGTGAGAATATCACTATTCAGAAATGACGCTGGTGAATTCCCCCAGTAAAATCGATGCTAAACTTGACATCCCCGCCCCACCCGTTAATGGCTCCCCTACAAATTGCGGTTCCCTTAAAGGAATCACAATTTCCGTCCGAGACAGCGGGTGAGGGTAATTTGACCCTCTTAATTTCCAGCCTAGACGGGGACCAGTTTTTTCGTGTGGCAACACACGGGTACGCAGCCAGCGTTTCATAACGCGGCAGAGCGACCAAAACCCCCCTTCGGATTATATGGAATTGGCTCAGGCTAATTCTTTCGCTCGTCGCCCCTGCGCAGGCAGGGGCCTAACCCGCCTATCGGTTTCGACCGATAGATCGGTTTGGATCCCAGCCTTCGCTGGGATGACGGTTACTAGAATCGGGCACGGGCCTTAAAACCCAAGCCCACGTGAAGGAGCAAAATATGGATCGTGGTCAAAAGACCGAAGCGGTTGTCGCTCTGAACGCTATTTTCAAGCAGGCCGGGGTGGTCG
>RCMY010000269.1_pt1 | contig 49094 bp, 47 predicted proteins | sample 2041341 | NCBI WGS metagenome assembly RCMY01 (sample SAMN09708234, study PRJNA481090) | Marine sediment metagenome, whole genome shotgun sequencing project.
GTGGCGGCCTGCGCGGCAGTCGCGCTCGTCGTCGCGGCGCTCTCGGGGGCGTCCGACTTGCCCTGGGTCAGCGGGGGCGCGGGAGCCGCCGGGTCTGGCGGGACGACGGACTTCTTCGAGCTCAAGGCCTACGCGGAGGGCGTACCGCAGGGGGGCGAGGTCCTGCTCTCGCTGGACGACTTCAGCCGCGGGTCCCTCTCCGGCGGCGACGACGGGGCATGGAGGGAGTCCCACGGCCTCGACCTCTCGTGCACGGGCGAGAACGTAGCCTCGATCTCCTACGCCCTCGAGGGGCCTCACGTCATCTCAACGGACGGCTCCGGTGCCTATCCGAGCATCATGTTCCAGAACGAGAGGAACGACCACGGGAGCGGGACCGTCTCCTACTCCTCGACGAGCTTCTCTGTCGACTACGACTCCCAGTCGACGGGCGAGCAGGGCTGGCAGAGGGACCTCGTCGTCGACTTCGTGGAGACCGACGAGATGAGGGCCGTCGAGGACGAGATCGACGCCCTCGACGCGAGGACCGGCACGGGCGGCGAGACCGCCGACGACGTCCGGCAGGAGCTGACCCTCTGGAGCCAGCTGGAGTATCTCTCCCAGAAGCAGTACGCCCAGGTGCTCTCCGAGACCACCCTTGTGATGACCGTCACGTTCGACGACGGGACGACCCAGACCAAGTCCTACGTCATCGCCCCCGTCGACGACTTCGACCAGAGGTACGCCGACTACTCATCCCGGCTGACCGACCTCACGGTCGCGGCGGAGGAGAGCCCCGACGACGAGACCGCGAGGGACCAGCTCCAGGAGTATCTCGCTGACCCGCCGCTCCTGTACTCCATCGCCGAGACCTCCGACCGGTCGGCGTAATCCGAGAGGCCCGTGGGGCCGTCTGCCCCACGGGCTGGACGCTGAGCACGAAAGGGGCCGGCCCGAGGGCGGCAGCTAGCCCATCGCCTCCTCCCAGGACTGTGGGCCCTGGGGTGGCTGCAGATCGTCCCGGAAGTAAATCCCACCGGCCCAGGTGAGGCCGGAGTCGTCTGTGTCCCCCTCGAGATAGGAGACCCACACCTCGGTGTCGGCGGTGGCCCTGTCCGCTATCAACTCCCAGCGTGAGGTGTTTGTGGGGTAGTGAAACGTCACCCGGCCCGCGTCGCCCCCCGCCAGGGGCGGCGCGATCGCCGATGCCCCGCCCGCCCTGTCGACGCCCCCCAGCTCCCCGAGAGCGGCGGGCAGGCTCGGCAACTCGACCGTCAGCTTCCCGCCCGCCCTGTCGACGGATACGACGGAGCCGTGGAGGGTCAGCGCATGGTCATCGGGGCCGCTCGTCAGCGCGCCGGCGTCCCCCGACAGGCCGCGCCCCCCGCAGGCGGCGAGGAGGACACCCGCGAGCGCGAGGATGACGAGAAGAGCTCCGAGCACCCATGAGGTCTTGGCACGCATGAGACACGCCTCCCGGAATCGGTGGGCCAAGCGAAATCAAAGTTTTCGTTCACCACGCTGTTATAGCACCCGTCGAGCACCATCACCGCCCGTCGGCCTTCGCCGATAACCGCGCCGCACGGTTCCGGTGGCCGTTCTGCTCGGTCACCGGTGAGCAGGGAACATCGACCTCAGCTCGTCTGAGTCCCTGGCAAGCAAGGATTCGCCCACCCCGGGCTATCGAGTTCCCTCGAGCAGTTCCTGGCAGGTCGAGACATAGCGCTCCTTTGCCGCCTCGTCCGTGACCAGCATGTCGTACTCGGAGGCATCGGAGAACGTGAGCTCCTCTCCGACTGCCACCACGTGGACGCGGTCCTGGTGGTCGGCCGTGTCAACCGCGACGCGACAGTACGGGTCGACCGCGAGGCAGTACGCCTCCCGCCTGTTCTCCGAGGCGAGCTCGTCCGGATAGGCCTTCGGGGTCAGGAAGAGGAGGTACTCCTGCCCCTCCCTGAGCGGTGTCACTCCGAACATGCACGCGCTGTTCGTCGACGGCATGACGCCCCGGAGGTCGGAGAGCTGGGCTCCGCTCGACGGGTTGTCCGGGTCGACTATCTTGAGCGGCTCGAGCACCGAGATGACGTCGCCGACCCCGACCCCGTCGCCTCGGATGACGTCGTCGACGACGACGTCGGAGAGGAACGACTGGTAGACGTACTCCCTGCTGCCGTTGAAGGTCGCGCGGACCACGATGGTCGAGTCCTCGATCCCGTAGCCGTCCGTCTCGTCCCGGCTGCTGCGGTCAAGCGTCCTCTCGCTTCCCGCGAAGATCGAGTAGGGAAAGCGGGCGACGGCGTCGATGTCCTCTCCGTAGTGGGTGAGGCTTCCCCGCATGGCGAGCCCGACGGCGATCGACCCCGCCACGAGGGCGCAGCAGAGGGCGAGGAGGACGGTTCCGCTCAGGCGGGGGAGCCTCACCCTCCTACTCCTCATCTGTCCCGCCCCCGTCGATGCGCCCGTCGCACATGCGGAAGCGCTGGTCGAAGAGCGCCTCCAGGAGAGGCTCGTTGTGGCAGGCGACGAGCACCGTGGCTCCGCGAGAGCGCTCGGCGACGATCGCGTCCCTCACCATCTCGACGCCCCCCACGTCGAGGGCGTTCGTCGGCTCGTCGAGGATCAGGAGGTCCGGGGCCTCCATCACCGCCTGGGCTACCGCGAGTCGCTGCCTCATCCCGAGGCTGTACGTCTCGAAGGGCCTGTCGTCCGACGGGTCGAGCCCCACGCGTTCCATGGCCCGTCTGATCTCGCCCTCGCCGACCAGGCCCCTTATCGAGGCGAGGAGGCGGAGGTTGTCGTACCCCGTGTACTCGTCCCAGAACCCCACGCTCTCGAGGATGAGCCCGAGGTTGCAGGGGTACTCGTCACCTGGCCTCACGGGGCGCCCGAACACCTCGACCTCCCCCGAGGTGAGGTGTATGAGGCCGGATATCGCCCGGAAGACCATGGTCTTCCCCGATCCGTTCACCCCGGTGAACCCGTAGACGCCGCCGCGACGCACGCGCAGGGAGACGTCGTCGAGAACGACGCGCCCCTTGATGACCTTCGTCGCATGGCTCAGCACGATGTCGTCGCCCATGTCATCTCCAGACTAAAGAACGTCTCGTCGTCTCGTCGCCCGCGCGACGAGACACCAGAGGACCGCTGCCAGCGCCGTCAGGTAGCAGACGGACCAGGCTATCCCGAACCCCTCGACCCCGGTGGGCCCCCAGAGCCCCAGCCCCGCCACGTCATGCCACGCGAGGACCCCCTGGGTCGAGGGGAGCCACGGGACGACGGCACGCGCGACCTCGACGGGGGCCCAGGAGCAGGCGAAGAGCGTCCCGAAGTGGACTCCGAGGACCGAGACGGATGCCGTGACCTCGTCCGCATCGAGCGCCACGAGCGTCTCGGCGAGCACGAGCGAGAAGGTGGCGAGGCACTCGGGGGCCAGGGAGAGCAGCGCGGCCCGCGCCAGGCCGCCGGGGTCTCCGCCTCTCCCGAGGCAGAGGAGGGCGAGGCAGTCGGCGGCGGAGACGAGGAGACGGAAGGCGAGGCAGAGGAGGGCAACCTGGACCAGCCGCGCCGTCGACCACGCCGCGCGCGAGCGCGCCCTGACGAGGACGGCCGAGGAGTCGCGCGCCAGCTCGCTCGACACGAAGCCGGAGAGGAGGTAGCAGAGCGTCGCCGTCGGGAGGCTCGCGGAGACGAGGGAGAGCACCGCCGGGCGGCCGCCCTCGGAGGGCACGTAGGCACCGCCCCCCATCAGGTAGGTCGCCATTGCGGTCGCGTCCCTCCCGGCGCAGGAGGCGCAGGCGACCGCTGCCCCCACCGCCGCGGCGGCGAGCGTCCTTCTCAGGTACGTCCGGCGGATTGGGAGCGCGAGCGCGAGGCTAGTCATCTTGGCGTCCCCCTCCTTCGGCGAGGAGGTCCCTCCCGCTCAGCAGGACGTCGCAGCATAGGACGAGCAGCGCCAGGATCGCGGCGAGCCTCGCGGCGCACCCCAGGACGTCAACGATCCCCGTGGAACCCGTCAGCGTTGTCAGGGACCAGCCGGTCGCGAAGAGGTGGTCTCCCGACAGCTCGGTCATTCCGAGCAGGTAGTCGACCGACGCATACGCCAGGACGGCGAGGACTGAGGTCCCGCCGTGGCCGGAGGCGACGAACGACGCGAGGAGGAGCATGCCGCACGCTGAGAGGAACATCGTCTCCAGGGCAAGCTCGACCGGCACGAAGAGCGCGGCCGTCGGCGCGGGGAACGAGAGGGGCGACCTGAGCGAGATCGCCACCAGTGCCGAGGCCACCAGCACGACGGAGTACGCGAGGCCCCGCACGAGGGAACGGAGGAGGTGCCAGCGCGTCATCCGCCGGCGCGATCCCCATCGGAGGACGGTCGCCGGTGAAAGAGACCTGCCGAGCGAGCCGGAGCTGCCGAGGACGAACAGGGGCACGACGCAGTAGAGCGCGATGTCGACCCGTGTGAGCTTGGAGTAGACCGTTGGGAGAGAGCCGTCATCGGACGAGAACCGGTAGCCTTCGCCGAGGGCGAGCTCGAGCGCCCTGACCGCGAGGAGCAGCAGCAGAGACGTCAGAAACCTGCGGTCGAACGTCGCGCGGAGCGCCTCGCCGCACCTCATAGGAGGACGTCCCTGCTCGGGCCGAGCGCGTGACGGATTGCCGCGAGCGCCGCGACGAGGAAGACGACGGGAGCGAGGACGAAGTAACCGGGCGAGAGGTACCTGACGATCATGAGCGGCGCCGGGGCGAGGTAGTTGCAGAGGTTCCAGCCCATCGGGACGAGCGCGGAAGACACGAGGAGGACCAACGCGGGCAGTCCGAGCACGAGGAGCCGACTCCTGTGCGAGTACAGGGAAACCGCCACCGACGACAGCGCCAGAAGGCCCGCCCAGAGGGAGTCGTAGAGGATGTACACGAGATTGTAGAGGTACCGATCGTTGAGGAGCATGCCCACGAGCAGCCCGCCGCTCGAGAGGGACGAGTACTGGTCGACGAGGGAGGAGGACTCGTTGGCGTAGGTCAGGAAGCCGAACCCTCCCCCCGAGAGGGGGAAGGCGACGAGGGCGAGCGCCTGGGACGCGACGAGCGGGACGAGGACGACGAGAACGGCGCCGACGAACGCGATGACGGCGGTGCTGCAGACGTAGCGCCGGACCGACGTGCGCGAGGAGACGCATGCCGCGACGTGGTCTCGGATGTCGAGACAGAGGCTGTCCGAGAAGACGGACGAGGCGAGGATGGGCATCAGGATCGTGCGATAGAGGCCCATGAGTGGCGTGCGCATCGTCTCCTCGTCCCCAACCCAGCCGACCGCCGCGGAGGGGAGCTCCGCCGCGTCGTGTCCCCAGAACATCAAGCACGACTGGGCGAACGAAAGTGCAACGACGACGAAGCCGACGAGAGTCGCGTAGCGCCACGTGCGCCCGTGCCACGCACGAGACGCCTGGACCCTGAGGATGCTCGGCACGTCGCACCACCTCGTTCGCTCGGTACGGTTTGCTCGAGTATCCGGAATCCCTTCTCGCCCGTCACTCGCGTTTTGGGATGCAGTCTGTTGTCAACTCGTAAAGTTCGCCTCGTCGGCGAGGAGTTCCCGCAGCTCACCGATGCCGTGGACACCCAGAAGCCTGTAGGACCTGAACCGATACGACTTGACCGTGGCGATGGAGACGTCGCGGAGCGAGGCTACCTCCTCCGTACCGTATCCGAGACAGAGGTCGAGGGTGACCTTTGCCTGGAGCTCGCCCATACCTCTGCCCTCCAGATACTTGAGCACCCTCTCCCTCTCCTTCTCCGGGGGAGGTGTCTGCGGCGCTCCCGCTCCGAGGCGCTCGACCACGTGGGCGACGGCGACCAGGGAGAGGACGACGATGAGGTCGGCGAGGCCCTGCCAGGTGAAGACGAGCGAGTCGACGCTCTGGGCTACGGCGAACCCGGCGCCGACGAGCAGCAGTCCGCCGGAGTCGGTGGCGAGACACTCACGGAGGGCGTTTCCGCACGCGACGAAGCAGGTCCGGAGAAATGTACCCTGGCCTTGCGTGCCTGGGCCATCGATGCCAAGGGCGAGCAGGCACGTGACGATGAGAAGGGACGCCCAGAGGCGATAGTCGGGCATGACCACCCAGGAGAAGTAGATCGCGATGGGTCCGAGCAGCGTTACGGAGCAGAGCAGCGCCACATGGAGCAGCGGGCTGCTGCCAGCGGTGCCGCTGGCGACTGCCGGACCGATGTCCCCGACGACCGTCGCGATTGCCAGCAGCAGCACGCCAAGACCCCACGACGCATAGAACTCAATCCCGTAGACCCACTCGCCGTCGACGAGCACCTCCGTGGGAGGCGCAGCGGCTATCGCGACGACGACGAGCACCGCCCAGGCGCAGGTTAGCATGGCAGAGGGGGTGCGGCTGCGGGCGTCGCCGCTCGGCTCGTCGACCCCCTCGCCGACGTCGCGAACTTCGACACCGCCCTCCCGCGCGAGTGCCAGAAGGGCACCCTTGCCCGCGACGGACAGCTTCTCGTAGCCGTGCCTCCTGTGGGAGGACACCGTGGACTCCGCGATTCCCATCGCGGACGCGATCGCCCCAGCGGTCTCGCCGCGCACGGTTCTGGCGAGGACCTCGCTCTCCCTGCCCGTGAGCGCCCGCGCCCTCTCGCCGACAAGGGCCGGGGCAGCGGCCGTCTCGTGGCAGGCAGCCTCCACCTCGGCCTTCCTCCGTCTTGCCACGAGCCAGGGAACGGCGACCACGACGAGGCACAGCGCGAGAAGCGCCCAATACCATTCCGAGTGCGGGGGACCCTCGAAAAACCCGATGGGGGAGCTTCCGCCCTGGGCGAAGACCTGGGTGACACGGAACGCGCAGCATCCGCAGAGGATTCCCGACGCCTGGGCCTCGGACGGGGTGAAGCGCCTGAGCAGCATTCGGGCGCAGAGGCAGACGGCGAGGCCGGAAGCCGCGCAGGAGAGGATCATGGGCAGGCGAGATGACCCCGCAGCCACGGACGCGAGGACTCCCGCGAAGCCAGACCACAGGACGCCGACGGAGAGGCAGACGCCACGGGGGAGCCCTTTCGTCGGGCCCTCAGGAGAGCCGGAAAACACCACCCATCCGGTCATGGCGAGGACCGAGAACCAGAACTCGCCGAAGGAGAGCGTCTCGTTCACGGAGACGAGCGCCTCCGAGCCAAGCCCGGAGCTTCCCCTCAGCACCGCGTAGCCCTCGATGACCAGCAACATCACCGTGCTGGCAGCGCCGACGCGGACGAAGACGCTCCGTGGTCCGCTGGCCTTCTCGCCAGAGAGGCCCCTGTAGCGCGTGACGATCATCCAAATCCCCGACAGGGCGATCGCCGCCCCGAGGGTGGACACCCCGAATCGCCCGGGAGCCACCTGACCCGTGATGTCGTACGTCACGTAGGGGACCGAGGCGAGGACGGCGGTCCAGATGCACCACGTCAACGTCCTGTTGCCACGAGCTGGCTCTCTGAATGACATCGCCTCGCCCCAGTTTGGACCGCGTCGGCGTTGAATTTAACAATTGATTGAAGGATACCATCGCGACACGACTGTCGGCCGTGATGGGCCGCCTGAGGAATCTGTTAGCGGTATAAATCCCCCAATGAGCAATGCAGGGCAAACACCGTGATTGCACCGCCTCGAAGGGGTATGCATTGCCTCCGGCATCGAGACGAACCGGCATGTCATCCCCTGCGCTCTTCTTCCTGAACGCGTTATCGTCTGAGAGGATGGCTGGATCGAGCCAAAAATCGATGCGGATAAGATGCGACCCGTCTCATTCATGATGGGGGTGACGGGAACTCCCCAGGCGCATTTGAAGAGAGCGTCGAGTCGGCTTTGAAGGCTCGCCCACATGGTGACGGCCGACCCTCTCAGCAGAAGGCGCAGGAGTACCCCTCCCTCTGGGCCGGGGGGATGCTCTTTCCACAGATGATGCGGGTGACCTTTTCGGGCCCGCATACTATGTAATTCGTTGACTGTCCGAGCTTTGATGAGACGCACATGAGGTTGACCTCGCGACTCGCGCGGACGATGGCCTGCTTGATGGGGAGCTCGTCCTCGTACGGTGCGGGGACCGAAACGCCAAGAACCGGGTCCACGCCATGCAGCCCGAGGTAGCATTGGTCGAACCGGTAGCTGGACACCTGCTGCAGCGCGAACTCGCCGACCACGACGTCGGACACCTTGTTGTACCGGCCGCCGAGGAAGATGACGTCAACCCGCGGTCTCTTCTTCAACTCCTCTGCCACGGGAAAGCTGTTGGTCACGACCTGCAGGGAGAAGGACAGCGGTATCAGGGAAGCGAAGATGGCGTTCGTGCTCCCACCATCGATTGCGACGAGCGAGTCTGGCTTCAAAGTCGCGATTGCCTTTTGGGCGATGACATACTTCTCGTCTTTCCCCATATACATGCGGCGGTCGACAGCGGGAGTCAGCACTTTCTGGGGAATCGCCCCGCCGTACACCCGCCTGAGAATACCCTGCTCCTCGAGGTCGCTCAGATCACGACGGATGGTGTCCCTGGAGGTATGGAACTCTTCGCACAGATTGTTGACGAGGACCCTTCCCGAGCCATAGAGCTCGTTCATGATCTGTCTCTGTCGCTCCTCTTTCAGCATGGCAATCAACCTCCCTGTACCAGCATAGCCTGAAACACGCATAAACACGCATAAACACGCATAACACATGCTTGTTAGTGCGCTATGGGCTTCCTACACTGAACTCGAGAAGTGGGGGGGCGGCAGTCCGTCGCAGCTTACCCAGGTGGCCAACAGCTCGAGGAGGAATGAGATCGATGAGACTTCAGATGGCAATCGATGTAGCTGACGTTGACAAGGTAATGGAGATGGTGGACAAGGTTCATGATGTGGTCGACATCGTTGAGGTCGGGACTCCCGTCATCATGGGCTACGGTGTTGAGCCCGTTCGTCTCATCAAGGAGAAGTACCCGCAGCTGACCGTCCTCGCGGATACGAAAATCGCGGATGCCGGCAGTTACGAGTGCCAGGAGGCGTGCGATGCGGGGGCAGACATCATCACCGTCCTTGCCATATCCGACGACGGGACGATTCAGGGGGTCGCGGACACCGCGCATGCGAACGGGAAGCTCTGCATAGCCGATCTTCTGAGCGTCACGGAGATTTCGACGAGGGCGAGGAGACTCGAGCAGCTCGGCGTGGACATCATCTGCGTCCATACCGGTGTCGACATGCAGGCTCACGGGCGGACTCCCCTGATGGACCTGGTGGAGCTCACGAAGGCGGTGGATCCAGGAAAGACGGCCGTCGCGGGTGGTATCTCGATGTCTACCCTGTCGAGCTATACCGCGCTCAAGCCGGCGATCATCATCTCGGGAGGAGCCTTGGGCAAGGCGCCTGACCTTCGCCAGGCGGTCATCGAGATGGAAGAGGCAATGAGGAAGGAGGAGAACTGACATGGGATATGCGGAAGATGCGATGACCGTCGCAAAGGAGCTGCGCTCGACCCTCTCGTCCATTTCCCCCGAGGAGGTCAACGCATTCGTCGACCTGATCGATGGGGCGGACGAGGTCTTCGTCAACGGTGCTGGTCGCAGCGGCTACATGGGAAGGGCCTTCGCCATGCGTCTCGTGCACATGGGGATGAGGGGCTATGTCGTCGGGGACACGACCACCCCCAACATCAAAGAGGGCGATGTGCTCGTTGTCTGCTCCGGTTCGGGCGAGACGGAGAGCCTTGTCTGCAACGCTCGCAAGGCGAAGGGCCTGAATGCGAAGGTCGCCCTCGTCACCATCAACCCCGGCAGCACGATAGGCAAGCTGGCGGACGCCGTCGTAGAGATTTCGGCGCCATCCCCGAAATCCGCGAAGCCGGGCCAGATCCATTCCATCCAACCAGAGGGCTCGCTGTTCGAGCAGTCATTGCTCCTGTTCCTTGACCTCGTGATTATCCAGCTGATGAAGAGGCATGGTCAGACCACGGAGACCATGTTCGGACGTCATGCAAACCTCGAGTAGGGCGATTGCCCCACTCGTCCTCAAACCGAAGCGCATCTCGTATCTGTGGGGCTATGAGGAATGGTGCATCTCTGCGCACGCACGCGCCGATTGCCAGATTGTGGGCGGGGTATTCAACGGATGGACCCTCGGCAGGCTTTGGTCCGAGCATCGCGAGCTGTTCGGCGCTATCGAGGGGGACGTCTTCCCGCTGCTCGTCAAGGTCATAGACACCGACAGGGACGTCAGCATCCAGTTGCATCCTGACGACAGCTATGCGAGGGAGCACGAGAACGGGGCATTGGGGAAGAGCGAGTGCTGGTACGTGATGGGGCTGAGCAGGGGAACAACGACTGCAGTTCTCGGCAATCAGGCCAAGGATCGTAAGGATGCCGAGCGGATGATTCGGGGTCGGCAGTGGAGCCAGTTCCTTCGCGAGGTTCCCATTCGCGTCGGGAGCTTCGTGCAGATCGATCCCGGTACGATTCACTCCGCCCATGGGGGGACACGATTCCTCGAGACGCAGGAGAACTCCGACATCACCTATCGGCTCTACGACTACGACCGTCTCGAGAACGGTGTGCCGCGTCAGCTTCATACCGAACAGGCCATCGCGTGCGTCAGGGCGCCAGATCCAACTCAGGTCGAGAATCCCCGGATGGAGGAACGCGAATTCGGGAAATACGCTCATCTGGTAGACCGTCCGAGCTACTCCACGGACATCTACGTCATTGAAGGAAAGATGCGCGCGGAGTTCCGACATGCGTTTACGACCGTCAGCATCGTAGCGGGCAGAGGCTCGATTGGCCGCGTCCCGGTCGAGGAGGACACGTACCTGATTCTCCCGTTCGGGCTAGGCCCGCACGAGTGGGAGGGGAATTTCACCGCGCTGGTGTCTTGGCCCCCTGACAGCCAATCATAAGCTCTCGACCAAGAGCCCCTGCCTCCTTGTAGTAGGCGGGGGCTTGCCATCTCGTGCGCGTTCGCCCAGGCCCTTGGCGGAGGCCCTTGTCCTTCCATCTGTCATGGGGTGCATAATGACAGGTGTCGCAGGTGGATGGGGCCCGTGCGGATGGTAGGGGCACGACGAACGTGGGGCGGAAGGGCCGTGGCATGAACAGCCGCAGCGTTTCGATCGTCAGAAAGCTCGTGAGCTCCGACGAGATGACGCTCTCGGGTCTTGCCGCATCCGCTGAGGTGTCCGAGCGGACCATCAGAAACGACCTGGATGAGATCAGCGCCTTCCTCACTTCGAAGGGTCTTTCCGCCCCTTGTTACTCGAGCGGGGGAAGAGTCTCCCTGTCCGACAATCCCGCCGAGGTCGAGACGGCGCTCCTCTCGCTCGGGTTCGACTCGTATCACCTCTCCAGGGAGGAGAGGACTGTCTGCGCCGCTATCTTGCTTGTCTCGAACTCTGGCTATCTGACCCTCTCACAGATCGCAGACACCCTGCTCGTGAGCAAAACGACCATCATCAAGGAGATCGATGACATCAAAGCCTTCATCACGGGCAGCGGTCTGGAGGCGGTGTCCTATCCGAGCAAGGGCATCCGCGTAGACGGAGCTGAAAGCGCAAAAAGGGCCTTTCTCCTCAAGCTGCTCGCCTCCGTGGAGGGCGAGGACCGACAGGACTCCCTCGACAGGCAGCTTCCCGTCCAGGCAGGCGACAGAATCGTCATCAGGAAGCTCTTGTCCGAGCAGGAGCTTCGGCATGGGTGCTCGTTCTCCGAGGACTCCTTTCACGAGCTGGTCATCTATCTGAGAATCATGGTGAGCAGAAACCTCCAGGGCGAGTTCATGGAGGCCCAGCCTGTCGACGAGAACGATGCGTACCTCATGGCCCAGGACATCCTGCGGAGCGTCTCGCAGTACTGCGGCATCACGACGACCGTGGACGAGGTGCGCTATCTGAGCTTGCTCCTCGACGGCGCGCGCTACCTCAAACGCTCGGGCGGCAGGCGAGATGCCCCACGGGTCCAGGTCCTCACCAGGCGTTTCATTGAGCGGATCTCGGACGAGCTCGGATGCGACCTCAACGGGGACTTCGAGTTCTTCGAGAACCTCTCCAACCACCTCGACTCCGTTCTCAGACCCGAGCCCGTGAACTATCCGGACACGCCGGTCATCCACGAGGTCATCGAGGACAACAGCGACGTCCTCGAGGCGGTCAGGAGCTGCGACGCGATTATCTCGACGTTCGCGGGGAGGGAGCTCACCGAGCTCGAGATCGACTACATCGTGCTTCACGTCTGTGCCGCCCTCGAGAGGAAGAAGAACAAGGAGATCGCCTTCCACGTGGCGCTCGTCTGCGGTGCGGGAATCGGGACCTCCCAGTTGCTTCTCGAGAAGCTCAAGAAGCACTTCAACTTTCGTATCGTCGACATCCTCTCGTCACACGAGGTCGGCTCCATCAATCCGAAGGACGTCGACCTCGTCATCTCGACCGTGCCCCTGAGGCACTGCAAGATCGACCACGTCGTCGTGTCGCCGCTTCTCACTGACGAGGACTACATTCACGTGGGCGCGAAGATCGATACCCTGAGAAACAGCAGGAACCTGCCGTCGCGCATCGAGGACGAGGTGCCGAGCGCGAAGGGTCTCATCGATCGGCTGGCCCCGGCGGTCCGAGAGGCGGACCCCGGGCATGCGCCGGCGGTCATGAAGGCGGTCAGAAGAGTCGTGCGGGACTATTTCCGAGAGCCGTGCACCGTTGCCGATGACGTGCTTTCTCCTTATCTCCATCAGCTTCTCCCAGGGTCCCACATTCGGCTCGACGTGGCATGCGACGACTGGCGAGACGCCGTCCGCGCTTCCGCCCAGGTCCTGCTTGACGAGGGCTACATCGAGCCCAGCTATATCGACGCAATGATTGCCAACATCGAGGAGAACGGACCTTACGTGGTCCTCTCGAAGGGCTTCGCCGTGCCTCACGAGGGCATCGACCAGGGAAGTCTTGAGACGGGGATGAGCCTCATCAGGCTTACGGCCCCTGTGCCATTCGACGCGGACGAGCTCGACCCCGTCGAGTTCGTCTGCTGCATGTCCGCTCCGGACCACAAGACGCACCTCAAGGCGTTCTTCAACCTCGTGAACCTCCTCAGAGACGATGCGTTCAAAGAGTCCTTGCGCCAGGCGGTGACTCCGGCGGACGCCGCCTCTGCCATCGAGCGATTCGAGTACTCACTTTCCTAGCGCGAGCAGTTCATTCTGAACGGTAGTCCTTCTCGCCGTGAGCGGTATATCCCTGGGTTGTCAGTCCAATGCAGACCAGCTCAGGATATTGGTTCCCTTTTTTGCACGAAACGTGACAGAAGTGCGACTTTTCGACCATCTACCTGCGCATATAGGATGGTCTTGCAAAGAAAGAAGCCAGCACGAAACGCCACGAGAAGCAAGGGAAGGAGCTGAAATGATCTGGCAGGAACTGAACGAAGCACTCGTACTACCCGGAATCGACGCACCCTCGTCCGACGAGGTCATGCGCAAGGTGGGCGGTGCTTTCATCCGCGAGGGATATGCGAAAGACAGCTACGTCGACGCGCTCATCGCTCGCGAGAAGGACTTTCCCACCGGTCTCGACATCGACGGGGTGGGGGTGGCCATCCCTCACACGGACGTGAGCCACGTCATCAAGCAGGGAGTCGCGATCGCGACGCTGCGCGAGCCCGCCACGTTCGTCCAGATGGGAACGGATGACGAGACGGTGGGCGTGAGCCTCGTGTTCATGCTCTGCGTCATCGAGCCAAACGAGCACCTGGAGCAGCTCAAGAAGATCATCGCCATCATCCAGGACAAGAAGGTTCTCACGGCAATTCTCGGCTGCAAGGATCCGCAGTCGATCATCGAAATCATCAAGAACAAGGAGGAGTCGCTATGAAGAAGAAGGTCATCGTCGCTTGTGGTGGTGCCGTCGCAACCTCAACCGTGGCAGCCAGCAAGGTCGTGGAACTCTGCAAGAAGAACGGTGTGGACATCGAGATCTGCCAGTGCCGCATCTCTGAGATCGAGTCGAATCTTCCCGCCGACCTCATCATCACGACCTCCAAGGTCAAGCGTGACTACGGAGTACCTCTGATCACGGGCATGCCATTCATCTCCGGCGTCGGCGTCGAGAAGACGGAGAAGGCAATCCTGGACGTTCTCAGAGGCTAACGCCCCAACCATCAATCCCCCACGGGAAGGAACACCGCAATGACAGCATTTCTTGACGGAGCGTACTTCGTCATCAATTACATCATCGACATGGGCGCATCGGTCATGCTCCCGATCATCATCGCGATTCTGTCCGTCTGCATTGGTATCAAACCCGGCAAGGCCATCCGTTCCGGCCTCATGATCGGCGTCGGCTTCGTCGGAATGGGCCTCATCGTCGACATGATGAACGCCCAGATGGGCCCGGCGGCCCAGGCCATGGCCGAGCGCCTCGGAGTGAGCCTCTCGATCGTCGAAGTCGGCTGGCCGGGCATGTCAGGTGCCACGTGGGGCTCGATCGTGGCGACCATCGCCATACCGCTCTCCATTGCCATCAACCTCATCATGTTCGCGACGAAGACCACGAAGACCATCAACATCGACATCTGGAACGTCTGGCACATGGCCTTCACCGGCGCCATCGCCTACGCCGTCACGGGCAACCTCTGGATCGGCCTCTTGGGTGTCTCCATCCACGCCATCATCGCGTTCAAGCTCGGCGACCTCTGGGCCCCGCTCATGGCTGACTACTTCGAGCTTGACGGTCTCACGGTCCCGCACGGCACCTCCGCCTACATGGCGCCCGTCGCCTGCGCCGTCGACGCCCTCATCGAGAAGACCCCTGGTCTCAACAAGGTCAACTTCTCCGTCGAGGGCCTGCAGGAGAAGATCGGCGTCCTCGGCGAGCCCGTCGTCATCGGCTTCGCCCTCGGAACCGTCATCGGCTTCCTCGCTGGCTACGATGCTCAGAGCGCTCTTCCCCTCGGCGTGAAGATGGCCGCGGTCATGGTCCTCATGCCCAAGATCATCAAGTGCATCATGGACGGTCTCCTGCCCATCTCCGAGCGCGCCAAGGAAGTCATGCACAGCAAGTTCGGCGAGGATTCCGACTTCTACATCGGCCTCGATCCCGCGATTCTCCTCGGCGACTCCGAAGTCGTCACGGCCGGCATCCTCTTCATCCCCATCACCCTGCTCATCGCCATCATCATGCCGGGCAACCGCATTCTCCCGTTCGGCGACCTTGCCACCATCGGCTTCTTCATCGCCATCGCCGTCGCCGTCCATAAGGGCAACCTGTTCCGTACGCTGATCTCCGGCTCCTGCATCATGGCCATGACCATCTGGATCTGCAACCAGGCCGTCTCCTGGACCACCACGCTCGGTGTCTCCGTCGGTGCCATCCAGGCAGGTCAGACCCTCGCCGCCATGGACCAGGGTGGCTGCCCGATCACCTACATCTTCACCGAGCTCTTCACCCGCGACAACATCCCCGGCCTGATCGTCATCTCGGTCATCTACGGCGTGTGCATGGTCTTCGCAGTCGCCACCAGCAAGAAGCGCGCTGCAGAGCTGAAGGCCGCCAAGGCTGCCGAGGCCGCCGAGGAGTAGTTCCTCAGCTCACATCATCGGTCGCATAGACCAAAACCATTCATTCATAAGCATTGAGCAGGGCTCCGAAAAGGTACCCCCGGCGGAGCCTTGCTCAAAATCGTGAGAGGTGATTAGCATGAAGGCAGGAGTCGTCCACGCTCCGTTCGACATTCGCTACGAGGACATCGAGACCCCAGAGCCCAAGGCGGGAGAGGTTCTGGTCAAGGTCAAGTACACGGGCATCTGCGGTTCGGACATCCCCCGCGTGAACGGCAACGCGTGTCACTTCTATCCCAACGTGCTCGGTCACGAGTTCTCCGGCACGGTCGAGAGCGTCGGTGACGGGGTCGAGTCCGTCAAGCCGGGCGATCGCGTCGCGGGGGTGCCCCTGGTCCCCTGCATGGAGTGCGAGGACTGCCAGCGCGGCGACTACTCCCTCTGCAAGCACTACAAGTTCATCGGTTCGAGCAGGTTCGGGTCGTTCGCCGAGTACGCCTGCGTTCCCGCCGCCAACGTCGTCAAGTTCGACGAGTCGGTCAGCTTCGAGAAGGGCGCATCCTTCGAGCCCGCGACCGTCGCTCTTCACGGTCTCGAGCGCACCGGCTACAAGGGAGGTCACACCGTCGCGATTCTCGGCGGCGGCAACATCGGCCTTCTCACCATGCAGTGGGCGAACATCTTCGGCGCGAGCAAGGTCGTCGTCTTCGACATCGCCAAGGAGCGGCTCGACCTCGCGATGAAGTATGGCGCCACGGCGACGGTCAACACCCTCGACGAGGACTTCATGGACCAGGCGCTCGCCCTGACGGACGGTCGCGGCTACGACTACGTCTACGAGACGGCAGGCAGCGTCATCACCATGAAGATGGCATTCTCGCTCGCGGCCAACAAGGCGGGCATCTGCTTCATCGGCACCCCCAAGAAGGAGCTCTCGTTCACCGTCAAGGAGTGGGAGAACCTCAACCGCAAGGAGTTCACGCTCACGGGGTCGTGGATGTCGTACAGTGCCCCCTTCCCCGGACATGAGTGGAGCCTGACGGCGCACTACTTCAGCACCGGTCAGCTTCAGTTCACCGACGACTTCGTCTTCAAGAAGATGCCCCTGAGCAAGATCGCCGACGCTTTCGAGATGTACAAGACGCCCGGTGCGGTCAAGGGCAAGATCCTCGTTGACAGCGAGAGGTAGGCGGACTGTGATGATCACGACCGTCACCCTCAACGCCTCGGTCGACAAGGCGTACTCGATTTCATCCACCCTCGAAGTCGGAACCGTCATGCGAGTGACCACCTGCTCGGACAGCGCCGGTGGCAAGGGCCTCAACGCGAGCCGAGCGATCAGGACCTGCGGAGAGGAGCTCGTCGCCACCGGCTTCGTGGGCGGCAACAACGGCAGACTCCTCTGCGAGCTCCTCGAGGCTGACGGCATCTCCCAGGAGTTCGTCCACGTCGCGAGCGAGACCCGCTGCTGCATCAACGTCCTCGAGCCGAGCGGTCGCTCGACCGAGTTCCTCGAGCCGGGACGCCCCGTCGGCGAGTCTGACGTCGAGCTCATGGTCGCCAAGGTGCGCGAGCTCGCCGAGAGGAGCAGCGTCGTGACCTTCTCGGGATCAGCCCCCGCAGGGGTGCCCTCCGAGTTCTACGCCGTCCTCATCGAGCAGGCGAAGGCGGCGGGTGCCCGCGTCATTCTCGACACTTCGGGCGACCTCCTCAGGCTCGGCATCGGCGCCCGGCCGACGATGATCAAGCCCAACAAGGACGAGATAGCCCAGCTGCTGGGCAGGACCGTCTCGTCGCCCGAGGAGGTCGTCGGTGCCGCGCAGGAGATGCACGAGTTGGGCATCGACCAGGTCGTCGTCTCACTCGGGGGAAAGGGCGCCCTCATGGCCTGTGATGACGGCGTATTCCAGGGCACGCCGCCAAGGATTGAGGTCGTGAACCCCGTTGGTTCCGGCGACACCATGGTCGGTGCGTTCGCCGTCGCCATGGCACGTGGTCTCGAGCCCGTCGAGCAGCTCCGCTATGCCATGGCGTGCGCTACGGCGAACTGCCTCACGCCCCTCACCGGGCGCTTCGAGAGGGACGTCGCCGAGAGTCTCGTCCAGCAGGTCAAGATTCAAAGGGTCGCATAGGCCGCACGCTCGGACGTCGGCGGAAGCCGCCGTACTGGGGGAGAGGGCAGTCCGACTGTCCTTCGAGGGCACGTGTCGAACACCATCCGCGAGACCGCAGGGTCTTGCTACGAGGAGGTTATCAGTAATGCCAAAGACGGCTACGAAGGAGACGAGCGGGCAGGACATCGCCACGATCGTCCACGGCGTCGACGAGCTGCAGGACAAGATCGCGAGCATGCGTGCCGCGCAGGCAGAGTTTGCGACCTTCTCCCAGGAGCAGGTGGACAAGATCTTCTACGAGGCGGCGCTGGCCGCCAACAAGCAACGCATCCCCCTGGCGAAGATGGCGGTCGAGGAGACCGGCATGGGCGTCATGGAGGACAAGGTCATTAAGAACCACTACGCCTCCGAGTACATCTACAACAAGTACAAGAACATGAAGACCTGTGACGTCATCGACGAGGACAAGGCCTTCGGCGTCAAGTACCTGGCGGAGCCCATCGGTGTGGTCGCCGCCGTCATCCCGACGACCAACCCCACGTCGACGGCCATCTTCAAATGCCTGATCTGCCTCAAGACGAGGAATGCCATCCTCATAAGCCCGCACCCGCGCGCCCGCGCCTGCACCATCGAAGCTGCGCGCATCGTGCTCGAGGCCGCCGTGGCGGCTGGTGCTCCCAAGGGCATCATCGGCTGGTTCGAGGAACCGAGCGTCGAGGGCTCCAATGAGCTCATGCGCTCCGCCGACATCATCCTGGCCACGGGCGGTCCTGGTATGGTCCGCGCCGCGTACTCCTCCGGAAAGCCCGCGATCGGCGTCGGACCGGGCAACACGCCCGCCATCATCGACGACACGGCCGACGTCCGTCTCGCCGTCAACTCGATCATCCACTCCAAGACCTTCGACAACGGCATGATCTGCGCCTCCGAGCAGTCCGTCACCGTGCTCGACAAGGTCTATGACGAGGCCAGAGACGAGTTCGAGCGTCGCGGCTGCTACTTCCTCAAGGGCGAGGAGCTCGACAAGGTACGCAAGACCATCATCATCAACGGCGGCGTGAACGCAAAGATCGTGGGCCAGAGGGCGGTCACCATCGCCAAGATGGCCGGCGTCGAGGTTCCCGAGAAGACCAAGGTCCTCATCGGTGAGGTCGAGGACGTCGACCCTTCCGAGGAGTTCGCTCACGAGAAGCTCTCACCAGTGCTGGCGATGTATCGTGCCGCCAACTGGGAGGATGCCCTCGCGAAGGCGGAGCGCCTCGTCGCCGACGGCGGATACGGCCACACGAGCTCGCTCTACATCGACACCAACGAGACCGAGAAGCTGGCCGAGCACGCCAACCGCATGAAAACGTGCCGCATCCTCATCAACACCCCCTCCTCCCAGGGCGGCATCGGCGACCTCTACAACTTCAAGCTCACCCCGTCGCTCACCCTGGGCTGCGGCTCCTGGGGCGGCAACTCCGTCTCGGAGAACGTCGGTCCCAAGCACCTGCTCAACATCAAGACGGTCGCAGAGAGGCGAGAGAACATGCTGTGGTTCCGTACCCCCGACAAGGTCTACTTCAAGCGTGGCTGCATGCCCGTCGCCCTCGACGAGCTGGGCACGATAATGCACAAGAGGCGCGCCTTCATCGTCACCGACCAGTTCCTCTACAAGTCGGGCTTCTCGCAGTCCATCGAGCATAAGCTCGACGAGATGGGCATCGTTCACTCCTGCTTCTGGGACGTCGCTCCCGATCCCACGCTTCAGTGCGCTCAGCGGGGCCTCGAGCAGATGAAGGCCTTCGAACCCGATGTTATCATCGCGCTTGGCGGTGGCTCCGCGATGGACTGCGGCAAGATCATGTGGGTCATGTACGAGCATCCCGAGCAGCGATTCGAGGACATGTCCATGGACTTCATGGACATCCGCAAGCGCGTCGTGACCTTCAAGGAGATGGGCGAGAAGGCCTACTTCGTGGCTATCCCCACCTCCTCGGGCACCGGCTCCGAGGTCACGCCGTTTGCCATCATCACCGACGAGACCACTGGTACCAAGTGGCCCATCACCGACTACGAGCTTATGCCCAACATGGCCATCGTCGACGTCGACAACATGATGACGCAGCCCAAGGGCCTCACCTCGGCCTCTGGCGTCGACGTCCTCACGCATGCCCTCGAGGCCTATGTCTCGATCATGGCCTCCGACTTCTCTGACTCGGTCGCCCTGCGTGCCATGAAGCTCGTCTTCGAGTACCTTCCCCGCGCCTATGACAAGGGCGCGGCAGACCCCGAGGCCCGCGAGCGCATGGCCGACGCCTCCTGCCTCGCCGGCATGGCCTTCGCCAACGCCTTCCTCGGCGAGAACCACTCCATGGCCCACAAGCTCGGCGCCTACCACCACATCCCGCATGGCCTGGCAAACGCCGTCATCCTCACCCGCGTCATGCGCTACAACGCGGCCGAGCGCCCCACCAAGATGGGCACGTTCTCCCAGTACGGCTACCCCCATGCGAAGGCGCGCTACGCCGAGGCGGCGCGCTTCTGCGGCGTCACCGGCGCCAACGACGACGAGGTCTTCGAGAAGTTCCTTGAGAAGATCGACGACCTCTGCGCTCACGTGGGTGTGCACAAGACCATCGCCGAGTACGGCGTCGACGAGAAGGACTTCCTCGACACCCTCGACGACATGTGCCTGAACGCCTTCAACGACCAGTGCACCGGCGCGAACCCGCGCTATCCGCTCGTGAGCGAGATCAAGGAGCTCTACCTTGACGCCTACTACGGCCGCGAGCCCAGCTCCTACGAGGATTAGTCCCATCGGCAGATTTCAGACAGGGAGAAGTGACGTTCCATGAACCTACCAGCGGACAAGAAGGCCATCGTGCGTCGTGGCAACAAGATCGTGTACGACTGCGGCGACCGCATCATCAAGGTGTTCAACGAGAACAAACCAGCTGCCGACGTGTTCAACGAGGCTCTCAACCTCGCGCGCGTCGAGGAAGCGGACGCGGATGTTCCCAGGATTCTCGAAGTATCCGAGAGCGAGGCGGGATGGGCTCTTGCCACGGAGAAGGTCCCCGGCGTCACGCTTGCCGAGCGGATGGAGGCTGATCCCAAGAACCTCGACGCTTACCTCGAGCAGTTCGTCGACCTGCAGCTCAAGCTCCAGACCCTCCGTTCGCCACTTTTGACGCAGCAGAAGGACAAGTTCGTGCGCATGATCAACACCGTCGAGGAGATCGACAAGACCACCCGCTACGAGGTCCTCATGAAGCTCGACGGCATGCCCAAGCACAACAAGCTCTGCCACGGTGACTTCAATCCCACCAACGTCATCGTCGGTGACGACGGCAAGCTCTCCGTCTGCGACTGGGCCCACGCCACGCAGGGCAACGGCTCAGCTGATGCTGCCACCACCTACCTCCTCTTCGAGATCGAGGGGAAAAACGACGTCGCCGAACGCTATCTCGATCTGTATTGCCAGAAAGCTCCGACGAACCGCAGGTACGTGTTGGATTGGATCGCCATCGTCGCGGCATCCGAGCTGGCGCGCAAGCGTGTCGGAGACAGGGGCTTGCTTCTCGGCTGGGCAACGGCTGCGGACTATGAGTAGACGCTGACGTCGGTTTCCTCTTTTGCGTCCCAATCGCTCGCGGCGGCGGATTCCCTTCCGTCGCCGCGAGTTCCTCGAAACGGCTGAGAAACCCGAGCATGGGAGCGGATGGGGAACGCAGGTACTTCGACCCCCGTCCCTGCTCGACGCCCCAGGCGGCCGTCGCTACCATGGCAGACAAGGGCGGGCTCTCGATCGTCAACATCGCGTCCACGGGAGGAATCTACCCCGACCTCTCCCGCGAGAGCTATGGCCTCGCGAAGGCCGCGATCATCCGCCTCACCAAGGACACCGCCATCCAATACGCGCGCAAGGGCGTGCGCGCGAATGCCGTGTGCCCCGGCTGCATCGCGACCGACGCGGTGAAGAGGAACATGAGCGAGGAGTTCACGAAGGCGTTCCTGTCGACCGTCCCCCTGGGAAGGCTCGGCGAGCCCGAGGACATCGCGAACGCCGTGCTGTTCTACGCGTCTGACATGAGCGCCTACGTCACCGGCGGGGTCATGGAGTGCTCGGGCGGCTCTGGGCTCGGCACGCCGATGTACCCGCTGTACCAGGCCATGAGCAGGAAGGGCTAGACTCTGGACTGCTTTGAACGTGAGCGTACTGGTTCGTAGGGGAGACAAACGGGATGGGGGGGCATGCTACGCGGCGTGCCCCCCCATCGCACGAGAAGAGAAGATACTCCCTGGATGGATTCCCTAACCAGTCGCACCAGCTAGAGCGCCCGCGCTCTTCGGAGTGACGCCCTTGCTGCTCAGCGGCTAATCGTTCTCTTCTAGAACCTTACCAAGAAGTCGTTCGAGTTCGGCGAGCTCCGCGGGAGAGAGCTTGTCCTCAAACGCCGCGTTCGTCGACATCAGCGCTGCCTTTGCGGGCTCGTAGAGCTCTATGCCATGCGGCGTGAGCTTGAGTTGGTAGAAGCGGCCGTCAGCCTTGTCCTTGATCTTGTAGACGACGTCATTGGCCATCATCGACTTGATCATGGCCGTGACGGTGGGGTTGGTGAGCCCCATCTCGTGCTCGAGGTCCTTCTGGTAGACGGGTTTGCTCTCGTGCTCCTTGAGGAAGCAGACGATGATTGCCTGCTGCTGAGAGAGATGGTAGGGCGCGAGACGCGCGTTCATTCCGCGATAGACTCGCTGGTCGATGACGTGGATGCTGCGCGAGAGCATCGATGTTGCCGGTCCCCAGAATCTGCTATCCTCAGCGTCCATTTGAATTCCCCTCGTCCAAGTCTCTGTGACAAACAATAACATAGTGCACGATGCAATTACGATATCACTGTCAAAGACAGTACCGAAATATCTCGAAAAAAAAGGCTAAAAGTGCCCTTGCATTTCTCAATAGATAGCATACTATGTATATTGAAGAAGGGGAGCGCGCCCCCTCGCGAACAGACCGCAGGTTCCAGACGAAAAGGGTCCGACAATGGCAAAGAAGGATTTCGCTGCGATGGCGTCCTCAGTACTCGAGGGCGTTGGCGGCAAGGAGAATGTGAGCTTCGTCATGCACTGCGCAACGAGGCTGCGCTTCCAGGTGAAGGATGACACGAAGGTCGACGTCAACGCGATAAAGGGAATCCCCGGGGTCATTGACGTCATCGTTCAGAACGGCCAGTACCAGGTGTGCATCGGTCCAGACGTTGCGAAGGCATACGACGAGGTCACCAAGCTCGGAGTGGGAGAGGGTGGCGAGGTCGCCGACGACGGCGCTGCCGCGACCAAGAAGAGCTTCGGCGACCGATTCTTCGAGGTCGTCTCGGGTATCTTCACGCCCATCGTGCCCATCCTCATGGCATCGGGCATGATCGGTGCCCTTCTCACCATTCTCAAGCTCTGCGGACTCATCTCCGAGACGAGCTCGACCTACTACGTCCTCAACACGATCTATGACGCGGGCTTCTACTTCCTGCCCATCTACGTAGGCTATACCACGGCAAAGAAGCTTGGCGCCAACCCGTTCCTTGCGATGCTGCTCGCGGCGGTCGTGCTGCACCCCAACCTTTCGAACTTCTCGTCGCTCGGTGTCTCTCAGCTTGACTTCCTCGGCATTCCCATCGCTGCGGTGTCCTACAGCAAGACGGTCCTCCCGATCATCCTCGGTGTGTGGCTGCTGTCCTATGTCGACCGCTTCTTCAACAAGATCTTCCCGAGCATCATCCGCTCGTTCATGGCTCCCACCTGCACCATGCTGGTCGTCGTTCCTCTCATGCTCATCGTCATCGGGCCTCTCGGCAACTTCGTGGGAACTGGCCTCGGCGCGGCCGTGTCGTGGCTTGGCGATAACCTCGGCTTCCTCGCCGTCGGCATCATCGCTTTCTTCACGCCGCTCATGATCGCAACAGGCACGCACTCGTTCGCCTTCCCCGTCATCGTCGCCACTCTCACGACACTCGGCTTCGACCAGATTCTCATGCCCTCCATGCTTGCCGAGAACCTCGCAATGGCGGGCGCTGCCATGGCAGTCGCTCTTGCGACGAAGGACAAGGACAAGCGCGGCGCCGACATCTCTGCTGGTCTGACAGCCATCCTCGGCATCTCGGAGCCCGCCATGTACGGCGTCAACATCCCCGGCAAGGGCGCCTTCCTCGGCTCGATGATTGGCTCTGGCATCGGCGGTCTGTTTGCTGGCCTGTTCGGATTCCGCATGTACATGATCGCCTCGGCGAGCGTGATCGGCATCCCCGCCATGTTCGGTGACAAGGGCATCGCAAACGTCATCGTCGGCCTGCTCACCATGGTCATCGCCTTCGCCTCGTCTTTCCTCGCCACGAGGATTCTGAGCAAGACCAACGTCAAGGGACCCAAGATCAACGCCCCCAAGCAGGACCAAGAGTAGCAAGCAACGACCCGGCCGGGCCCTGGGAAGGGCTCGGCCGCACCCCGATGGCAGCATGATTCAGAGAGGCAGAGATGAACGAGACGCGAAAGGCATTCGATGAGGGGTTCTACTGGGGCGGTTCCACCTCCGCCTTCCAGTTCGAGGGCGGGGCCAGAGAGGGTGGCAAGGGCAGGAGCGTCTACGACGTCGACCTGCCGAGCGGTGCGGACTTCTCCATCGCCTCCGACTTCTACCACAACTGGGAGCAGGACATCGACCTGCTCGCGGGGATGGGCTTCAACTCTTTCAGGATGTCCATTGCCTGGACGAGGCTCTTCTCGAACGGGGATGACCCAGAGGTCAGCGAGGAGGGGGCGGCCTTCTACCGTCGCGTCTTCGAGCGGCTGGTTGCCCGCGGGATAGCGCCGGTGGTCACGCTCTACCACTGGGACCTCCCGCTCGCGCTTGCAAAGCGTGGCGGCTGGCTCGATGGCCAGACCGTCGATGCGTTTCTTCGCTACTGCGAGACGTGCTTCAGTCTCTATGGTGACCTTGTTAAGAACTGGCTCACGCTCAACGAGGACAACCTCTCGCTCATGATGCCGGGCTTCCAGGTGGCGGGACCTCGGGCGTTCGGTCCCGATGCTCCGAGGCTCTCACGGGCAGAGGGGTTCGCCATCTATCACAACACGAACCTCGCCCATTTTGGGGCGGTTCGCCTATGCCATGAACTGGTGCCTGACGCCCGGATCGGATGCATGCTGGCCAGCTCGCTCGCATATCCCCTCACTCCCGACCCGCGGGACGTCCTCGCGGCGCAACGTCACAACCGCGCGACCATGTACGACTACCTCGACCTTCTCACGAGCGGAGGCTACCCGGTCGCTCAGCTCGACGAGATGCGAGAGGCAGGCTTCGAGCCCTCGACGATGCTGCCCGACGGTACGCTCCTCTCGGACGCGGGGTGCCGCATGGACTTCATCTCGCTCAGCTACTACTTCTCGATCTGCCAGGCCGATGGTTCGAGGGCGGATGCTCCCTCCGGTCATACCGTTCAGACGATGTTCTCGAGCTACGACAACCCCAGGTTGGAGAAGTCCTCTTTCGGCTGGACCATCGACCCCCTAGGCTTGAGAATCCTCCTGGGAGATCTCTACGGCCGCTACCGCCTTCCGCTCATGGTGGTCGAGAACGGTCTGGGGGTGACCGACGACGTCCTCGGAGAGGACGGCTGCGTCCACGACCCCTATCGCATCGAGTATCTGCGCCAGCACATCTCGGCGGTGCGCGATGCCGTGCTCGAGGACAAAGTCGACGTGCTCGGCTACTTGCCGTGGGGCTGCATCGACCTCCTGAGCGCGAGCGGCGACGCAAGCAAGCGCTATGGATTCGTCTACGTGGACTTCGGCTCGGAAGGGCTGCCTCGCCACAAGAAGGACAGCTACGAATGGTACAGACGCGTCATCGCCTCGAATGGCGCTGACCTGGGAGGGGAGTAGGAATGTATGTTGTGATGGTGAGAAACGACGTCGAGCCGGGATGCCGAGACGGATACGTCGAGGAGTCGAGGGCATTTGCGGCTGACATGCGCAGCGTGCCAGGCTGCCTCGACGCCCAGGTCTTGGAGGGTGCCGGAGAGCAGTGCGACGGCAGTGTTACCAACCTCGAGATCTGGGAGAGCAAGGCCGCGCATGACGCCTACGACGGCGCTGCCTTTCTCGCTCACAAGGCAGCACTCAAGAAGGGGTTTCTTGGGAACGAGACCTCGTCATGGGTCTCGCTCTAGAACAGCGAACCTGACACCGAAGCGTAACCCTGGAGCTGGGCTGGGAATGAAAGTTCCCAGCCCAGCTGTTGGCTTTGCTCGGGATGGCTGTCTTTAGTTGGGAGCACCAATGCGCCTGCGCCAATCGGATGAGCCATAGAAGAGGCCCTCGAGCGTGACGAGTGAGTGTAGCTTGCTGTACCGGTATACGGCGACGTAACTCTCGACCTTTATCCATCGGAGAGCTCCGTCTGGTATCTCGTCGGAGAAACGCTCGATGGTGGAACCGACAAACGGCATTGAGGCAAGGAGAGCCTCAACGTCCTCCTCGCGGTCGAGCAGTGCGAGCGCGGAAGCTCTGCCGTAGTTCTCGAGGCGAAAGACCGCTGCGGTCTCGAGGCGTGATTCGTATTCCTCGGTGGTGATGACCCTACAGGCCATGTTTCGCTCTTATGCGCGCGGTGGCATCGCCCTTCTCGCTCACCCTACCCGCGGAGGCCTGTTCGTCCGAGCGGGCGATCATCGCGCGAAACTCCTCCTCAGAGCCAAGGGCAAGGGGGTCCTCTGGTACGGCCACGACCTCGACTCGCTTTCCGTCGCTCAGATATGCAATTTCCTGGCCGACACTGACGCCGAGGATTTCCCGAATCTCCTTGGGAAGCGTCGTCTGTCCCGATCTGTTGACCCTACTCACCGCAACCGTCATGGCCGCCCCTCTCTACTGTAATATCAATGATATCATGAATATCATGACTTCGTGTCTGATGCGGTGCGGGATTGGCACTTTTGGTCCCTAAGACAGGGATCTGTGCCTGTGTCACAAGAGGTGATTCCTCGTTTCCAATCGGCACGACCGCCAACGATGTGTACCACAACGCCAAGACGGGCTTCCGCTCGCACTACCTCTCGTTCGACGCAGGTGCCCGTCTCGAGATCACCGCATAGGGGAGGCGAGGTAGCGCCCAATCACGCTGCGACCGTCCACGGCGATTTCGGCGGGCGTCCCCGTCGCGATGATCTGCCCACCGTCAGCGCCGCCGCCCGGACCCATGTCGATGAGGTAGTCGGCGTTCGAGATGACGTCGAGATCGTGCTCGATGACGATCACGGTCGCGCCGCTGGACACGAGACGGTCGAACACCTGCAGGAGCGCGCGGACGTCAAGCGGATGGAGGCCGATGGTCGGTTCGTCGAAGACGAACAGCGTGTCCGTCTGCTGCCGACCCATCTCGGACGCCAGTTTGAGCCGCTGCGCTTCGCCGCCTGACAGGCTGGGCGTCTCCTCGCCCAGGGTCAGGTAGCCGAGTCCCAGGTCCTGCAGGACCTGCAGCCTCTGGCTCACGGTCTTCAGGTCGGAGCAGGCCTCGAGGGCGTGTCTCACGTCCATGTCCATGAGCTCTGGCAGGGAGTGCTCCTGTCCGGCTTTGTTTCTGCGCCTGATCGCATCCGCTGCCCTTGCGTAGCGGGAGCCGTGGCAGCCAGGACAGGGTATCTCGACGTTTGGAAGGAACTGCACGTCCAGGCTGATGGTGCCCGTGCCATCGCAGGTGGGGCAGCGAAGCGAGCCCGTGTTGTAGGAGAAGTCCCCGGCCTTGTGCCCCTTCGCCTTCGCGTCCGCGGTCCGCGCGAATGCCTTGCGAAGCTCGTCGTGCACGTTGGCATAGGTCGCGACGGTAGAGCGCACGTTGATGCCGATGGGCGTGGCGTCGATGAGCTTCACCTGACGGATGCCGTCTGCCGAGACGGACTTCACGTGCTCCGGCAACCTGCCGCCGGAGATTTCGGCTTCGAGCGCCGGGACCAGGCTTTCCAGGATCAGCGTCGTCTTTCCGGAGCCGGATGCGCCGGTGATGACGGTCAGCCTGCCCTTCGGGATGTCGACCTCCAACGGCTTGACCGTATGGATCGGGCCCGTGGAGAGGTGGATCGCCCCCTCGGCGAACAGCTCGGACGAGCTTGCCTGCTCTCTGACGAGGACCTCGGCCTCGTGGGACAGGAACGGACCGATCTGTGAGATTGGGTTCTCCTCGATTTCCGCAACGGACCCCTCGGCGATGATGTGCCCGCCGTCCGCCCCCGCCCCCGGCCCCAGTTCGATGAGCCAGTCCGCCTTCCCTAGAATCTGTGCGTCATGGTCGACGAGTACGACGGAGTTGCCGTCGGCGACAAGGTCGCTTATGACGCCGTTGAGTCCCTTGATGTTGGCGGGGTGCAGTCCGATGGAGGGCTCGTCGAGCACGTAGAGGACGCCGGTCGTGCGATTCCTCACCGCACGCGCCAGCTGCATTCGCTGACGCTCGCCCGTCGAGAGCGTCGAGGCGGTGCGGTCGAGTGAGAGGTACCCCAGCCCCAGGTCCATCAGTCGTCCGGCGATGGTCTGGAACGACTCTGCGATGGCCTCCGCCATCGGCTGCATCTCCTCCGGCAGGGTCTTCGGCATGTCCGCCACCCACCCCACCAGATCGGAGAGCGCCATGGTGCATGCCTCGTCCAGCGAGATGCCGCAGAGCCTCGGTGCCCTTGCGGCCTCCGAGAGACGCGTGCCGCCGCAGTCCGGGCAGACGTCCTCCCTCAGGAACTTCTCCACCCGCCTCATGCCTTTGTCGTCCTTCACCTTGGCGAGGGCGTTCTCCACGGTGTAGATGGCGTTGTAGTAGGTGAAGTCCAGCTCTCCGGCCTGGTTGGAGTTCTTCGAGTGGTAGAAGATGTGCCTCTTCTCCGCCGGGCCGTGAAAGACGATCTCGCGTTCCTGTGCAGTCAGCTCGGAGAAGGGCACGTCGGTGCGCACGCCCATCGCCCGGCACACGTCGGTCATCAGCGACCACATGAGCTGGTTCCACGGGGCGACGGCTCCGTCATCGATGGACAGGGACTCGTCGGGGACGAGCGTCGAGGGGTCGACGGTTCGGACCGTCCCTATGCCGCCGCAGGTTCGGCAGGCACCTTGGCTGTTGAACGCCAGCTCCTCCGCCGAAGGCGCGTAGAAGGTCTCGCCGCAGACGGGACAGGTGAGTGGCTGCCCCGCCGCGACCAAAAGCGAGGGAGGCAGATAGTGGCCGTTCGGGCAGCGATGGCTTGCGAGTCGGGAGAACATCAGGCGAAGGGTGTTCAAAAGCTCCGTCCCGGTGCCGAAGGTGCTGCGGATGCCAGGCACGCCAGGCCGCTGATGCAGGGCAAGCGCTGCAGGAACATACAAGACCTCGTCCACCTGCGCCCGTGCCGCCTGCGTCATGCGGCGGCGAGTGTAGGTCGAGAGGGCGTCGAGGTACCGTCGCGAGCCCTCGGCATAGAGAACGCCGAGGGCCAGCGAGGACTTCCCCGAGCCGGAGACGCCCGCGATTCCGACGACCTTGCCCAACGGCACGGACACGTCGACGTTCTTCAGGTTGTGCACTCGTGCCCCGCGGACCTCGATGGCCTGCGGCGCGGATCTATCCTCTGGTGAACGTTGTTCCATGGTCCTCACAGCCGTCGAAGGTAACGGTCCATTATCTTCCAGTATCTAATACCTTGTTGGATAATGGCCGCGATTGGTCTCTGCCGTTCATGCTCCAGGAATCTCGTATCCGCATTCCTGGCAGTGCCCGCTCGTCCATTTGATGAGCGCGCCGCACGACGGGCGCCTGGTCCGAATCGTGCTAGTCCTGGTCCGTAAATCGCGCCACCCGCAGCTGCTCAGACACTATCCTTGGTTGACGGATCCAAAGACGGAAGGCGGAACGAATGAAGATCGAGCATGTCGCGATGTACGTGAACGACCTCGAGGGCGCGAAGGGGTTCTTCGAGACCTATCTCGGCGCGACCGCCAACGACATGTACCACAACGCCAAGACCGGCTTCCGCTCGTACTTCCTCTCCTTCGACGAGGGCGCCCGTCTCGAGATCATGAACAAGCCGTCCATGGAGGACCCCGAGAAGACCCTCAATCGCACCGGTCTTATCCACCTCGCGTTCAGCGCGGGCTCTCACGAAGGCGTCGACGAGCTCACGACACGGCTCAGGGACGCCGGCTACGAGGTCGTGAGCGGTCCCCGCACCACGGGCGACGGCTACTACGAGAGCTGCGTCGTCGCCCTCGAGGGCAACCAGATCGAAATCACCGCGTAGGCGATTGCCGCACGTCTCGAGGTTCGAACTTGGCCATGCGTCCGTGAGGCTCGTACGCACATCGAAGAAGGCTATCCAACAATCGAGAGGAGAGGTACATGGCATCGTCTGCATTCCCCGAAGGCTTCCTGTGGGGTGGAGCAACCGCGGCCAACCAGTGTGAGGGCGGCTATGACGCGGATGGTCGCGGGCTCGCCAACGTGGACGTCATCCCGCACGGCCCGGACCGCATCTACGTGCTTCTCGGCGACACGCACATCACCCACATCGACTCCACGCACAACTTCCCCGCGCTCGAGTCGGTCGACTTCTACCATCGGTGGAAGGAGGACATCGGCTACTACGCGGAGATGGGCTTCAAGACCTATCGCATGTCCATCGCCTGGACGCGCATCTTCCCGAACGGCGACGAGGACGAGCCCAACGAGGCCGGGCTCAGGTTCTACGAGGACGTCTTCAGGGAGTGCCAGTCCCACGGCATCGAGCCTCTCGTCACCATCACGCACTTCGACTGCCCGATGCACCTCATCACCGAGTACGGCGGCTGGAAGAACCGCAGGCTCATCGACTTCTACGAGAAGCTCGTGACGGTCCTTTTCAAGCGCTACAAGGGGCTCGTCCACTACTGGCTCACGTTCAACGAGATCAACATGATCCTCGCGCTGCCGTTCATGGGAGCGGGCCTCATGTTCGAGCCCGGCGAGGACAAGCGCGCCTCCGAGTTCAGGGCAGCCCATCATGAGCTGGTGGCATCCGCGCTCGCCACCAAGATCGGCCACGAGATCGACCCAGACAACAAGATCGGCTGCATGCTCGCGGGAGGGCGCTACTATCCGGCCACGAGCGACCCCGCCGACGTCCTTGCCGCGATGGAGATGGACGACGACAACTACTACCTCATCGACGTGCAGGCACGCGGCTCCTATCCGGCCTACGCGGTCAAGCGCTTCGAGCGCGAGGGCGTCCAGATTCCCTGGGAGGAGGGCGACAGGGAGCTCCTGGCCGAGAACACCGTCGACTTCGTGAGCTTCAGCTACTACTCCTCGCGCATGATGAGCGCCGAGGCCATGGAGTCGACCAATAGCACCTCCAACGCGTTTCCCACGCTCAGGAACCCCCACCTCAAGCAGAGCGAGTGGGGCTGGGCGATCGACCCGCTGGGCCTCCGCATCACGCTGCGCTCCCTCCACGAGCGCTACCAGAAGCCGCTCTTCGTGGTCGAGAACGGACTCGGTGCCAAGGACGAGCTCGTCGATGACGGCAAGGGCTCCAAGACGGTCGAGGACGACTATCGCATCGACTACCTGCGCCAGCACATCCAGGCCATGAGGGATGCCATCGAGCTCGATGGGGTCGAGCTGCTGGGATACACCACGTGGGGGCCGATCGACCTGGTATCGGCGGGAACTGGGGAGATGAGCAAGCGCTACGGCTTCGTCTATGTGGACAAGGACGATGCCGGAGAGGGTTCGCTCGACCGCTATCGCAAGAAGAGCTTCTGGTGGTACAAGAAGGTCATCGAGTCGAACGGTAGCGACCTCGCCTAGGACTTCGGAGGCCTGGCGCGACATCGCGTCGCGCCAGGCCGAGGGAAGGGATTCCGCGCGAGCAACGCCTGGTATGGGAGGGCTTTCAGTCGAACTTCTCGAAGTATCCCTTTCGCGTGAAGGCGAAGCGGGTGCTCTTCACCCGCGCGCTGATGCCGAGCGGGACCCCGATGAAGCACACGGCCAGGCACACGAAGAGGACGACGCCCGAGAGGATCTGGCCTGCGGGAATGGCGTTTGTCGCCAGCCACCACCAGCTGTAGGTCGAGAGCGGCAGGAGGCAGAGGTAGGTGTTTGCCAGGCCCGGCGCATAGAGCGTCCGCTTGCCGGCATCGCGGAAGCGCCGGTACATGAGGATGCCGCCGCGCGTGTGGCCGATGCACTCACCGACGCCGAACATGCCGGCCAAGGTCACGAGCATGGCGTCGGGGACGATTCCCGTGAGCACGAGCACCGAGATGAGCGTCAGCAGACCCAGGTTGGTGATCATGTTGGTGAGCATGTTCTGGGGGTAGACCATCGGGTCCTCTGACCCCACGCCGAGGTTGTTCTGGTAGAAGAAGCCCGCGGGCCAGGTGTTCTCCTCGAAGACGTGCGCCGCCAGGAAGATGACGAGAAGGCAGCCGATGATCTTCGGCGTGCCCCATGATGCCAGTCCGATGGGCAGCGCGCAGAGCATGACGACGCCTTCCAGGTACACGACGTAGAGCCAGGCCCTGTCGCACCACCAGTGCAGTTTGTCGTCCATCTCGCCCATCCTCCTGCAGCCATTGCCCAGCCAGTTAATACTCGATTGTACGTGGCCTGTTCGGCCGCGAAAACGGCCGAAGCCAGCCGACGTGGCTAGTTACCGGGAAGGGGCGGGCGCTAGGAGCGCAGCTCATCCATGCAGGCTCGAATCGCGGGCAGCTGCTGGAGCTTGGTCACCGCGTCGGCGTACTCGGCGGGCTTCTTTCCTCGGAGGGTGTTCACCAACCCGCCAGCCACGAAGCCGAGCAGCAGCGTCTTGCTCTGTCGGTCTTCTTCCGAGGAGCAGGGCACCATCTCCACGAGCTGTTCCGTGAAGTGCGACATCAACGTGCCCTGTAGGGCGGTCCCGTTACCGGCGAGCACGAGGCCGACGCGCGCGAACTTGCCTCTCACCACGGGCGTGCCGGCGATGGGTTGGAGCGAGGGAAGTTTGCCGATTGGCGCCGACACCAGGGACTGCGCGAGCTCGATTGGGAGCGCGCTGCTGACGGCTTCGTTTGCGAGCGCGTCCAGACTCTCAAAGTGGTAGTAGAACGTGTTCTTGTTGAGTCCCGACTCGCGGCAGATCTCTCGCACGCTCATCTGCGTGTAGGGTTCGGCTTCCAGCAGTTCCCAGAAAGCGTCGATCAGCTTTTCGCGCGCCTGCACGTCTCCGCGTCTGTACTTCGGTCTCGCCATGACAATGCTCCAGTGGTCGACTTCGCCCAAACCAGCAGTGAAACTGGACTAGACGGCTCATTATACGTTGCCATGGAGTTCGTGCGCGGTGTGCCTCGTCTCTCCCCTTACGAGTCCACGAGCGAGTGATCGATGAGCGTCATGGCGACGACCGTGACCCCGAGCGCCACCACGACCCATCCGATGACGTGCAGACCGCCGTCGCTCGCTGCGTTGCCGAAGGCCATCGCGGTCGTGACGGAAGCACCGATCGACCCGAAGTAGACGAACGTGCGGAGAAGCCCCGCGGCGACGCCCATCTGCGCGGGTTCTGCCTGGTCGTAGAGGACGAGTTGCGATGACGATGCGGCTGCGCCGAGCGTGATTCCGAGCGCTGCGGAGGCGACGAGTGCAATCGCGGGTAGCCCGGCGTCGCCGAGGTTGGCCATGAGGACCCCGCCGACAGCCATGCCAGCTCCGGCAGCCAGGAACGGGCTTCTTACCAGGCCACGGCTCGAGACGTAGGTCGACACCAACGCAGAGACGATTCCCATGGGCACGATCACGAACCCAGCAGCGTCCGAGGCGAAGCCATGGGCGCCCTCGAGCCACTCGGGGAGTCCGTAGAGCACCACGTAGGAGCCGAGCATCGCAAGCGACGAGCGGACGTAGTTGAGGATGAGCGGCCTGTTCGAGGCAAGCGCCCGCACGTCGAAGAACGGCGAGGTGCTTCTGAGCTCCCACCACACGAAGACTGCGCCGAGGGCGATTGCGGCAAGTAGCACGACCCATGCGGGGCTGGGAAACGAGAAGAGAAACGCGAGAAGCACGATCATCGTGCACGCGAATCCTGCGATGCCCACCAGGTCGATGCTCCTGGCGAGCTCTCGCGCGCCGCACCGCGGCACGGGGGCGTCGCGGGGGATTCCGACGAGCACAAGGGCGACGGTCGTGAGGGCGACGGGTACGTTGACCAGGAACGTCGAGCGCCACCCGAGTGCGGTGACGAGTGCTCCGCCGATGGGAGGGCCGATCGCCATGAGCGCGAGACCGACCACGGCGAGGGCTGCGAGGACACCCCTCGGCGCGGAGGCGAGCCCATAGTCCGCCGCCCTTCTCCGCACGAGAAGCATCGCCGAGGGATACCCGGTCGACGTGCCGATTCCGATGACGACGCGCGCCACCGTCAGGGTCGCGAGGTCCGTCGCCAAGCCTCCGAGCAGCCCGCCCGCGAGCACCAGGAGAGCGCCGCAGAGGAGGACCCTTCTGCCGCCGAACTGCTCGGACAGCTTGCCGGCGGTCGGCTGCGCGATGGAGCAGGCGAGATACAACGACGTGACGAGCACCTGAACGCTTCCGGCTCCAACGGCGAAGTCGGTCGCGATGGGGCCCAGCGCCGTCGAGATGAGCGTGCTGTTGACGGGATTGAGCCCGACGCCGAGCAGCAGCGCCGCGACGAAGACGCCGGGAAACGGCGTCGGGCCGTCGACGGCCTTTTTGTGAGACCTCAACGCAGAACGCCTCGATTCCCAAGGTCGTATGACGCGATGCGGTCGAGCAGCTGGATGGCGGACGAGAGCGCGGGCAGCTCCTCGGGGCCTACGGACCCGGAGATGGCGCGTGCGAGCCACTCTTCCTCGCTCTCGGAGAGCCTGGCGAGAAGGTCGCGTCCCTTCGGCGTGAGACTCACGAGCTTGCGCCGGCGATCGTTGGGGTCGGGACTCAGCACGAGGACGTCCATCGGACGAAGCATCTCGATACGCTGCGCGACGGCCTGCTGAGACACGTGCTCGCTCGCAGCAAGATCCGAGGCGCTCATGGGACCTCGCTCGACGAGCCGGCGCATCATGGCCACCTGAGAGACGGTGATGCCCTCGCCTGGCCCCCCGGACTCGGTGCGGATTCTGGCGCGAAGCCGACTCATCGCGACCGCGAGCTCGACCGCGAGCTCCGCTGGGGTTGTTCCTTGCTGTGACGATTCAGACATGTCCCTACCTCCGTGAGACAGCCTAACATCAACAAGCAAGTTACACAAGTAACTTGTTAAATCGTGAATAGCAATAGGCTGCCGAAAAGGCCTTTCAGTGACCAATGGCTACGCTGTGAGACAATCTGAGTGAACGACCGCGTGCGGAGGGGAGACGGACATGCTTCTGAGACAGCTTCGGTACTTCGTAGCCATCGCCGACTGCGGGAGCTTCACCAAGGCAGCCGACGAGTGCTTCGTCTCGGAGTCCGCCCTCTCACAGCAGATGAAGGCGCTCGAGAGAGACCTCGGCGTCGAGCTCGTGCGGAGGAAGGGGCGTGGCTTCGAACTTACGCTCGCTGGTACATACCTCGTCGGTCGCGCGCGAGAGATCATCCGGGAGGTCGACGAAGCCCGCGACGAGGTCGTGCGCCTCGGGCAGGACGACGAGCTGCGCCTGCGCGTGGGCTACCTCTCCTCCTTCTCAGGTCTCGAGCTCTCGAGGGCGGTCGCGAGGTTCTCAAGCATCTATCCCGAGGTCTCGATCGATGTCGCCGCCGGCAGTCATGAGGAGCTCTACGGGCGGCTGACCTCTGGGTCTATCGACCTCGTCCTCAGCGACCAGAGACGCGCCTTCTCGGCTGACTACGAGAACCTCATCCTTGTGACCTATCCCTCGCAGGCGGAGATTTCCTGCAGGAGCGACCTTGCTGTGAGAGATTGCCTTGATGTGCCCGACCTACGGCGCCTCCCCTGCATCGTCGTGGCCCCCCAGGGCCAGGAACAGGCCGAGCGCGAGTACTACGGCTCCTATCTCGGACTCGGCTCGGACCTCCTCTTCGTCGACAGCCTCGACGAGGGCAGGCTCATGGTCATCGGCAACCGTGGCTACCTTCCCGTGTGGGTTGCCCCTGACGCGCCAGCTTCCGATGCTGCGGTCCGTCGCCTCCCCCTGCTCAAGGCTGGTGAGCCGATCTCCAGAACCTACTGCGCCTTCTGGCCAAAGGCCAGGAGCGGCTACTACGTCGAGGAGTTCGCCGAGGCGTTGCGCCGGGAGTATCTGGATGGGGAGAAGGACTCCTAGGCCTTCTCGACCCGCGTCTGAGCCTCGTTCACGCAGCGAAGCGCGTTGAGGCTTCTCGGGTAGCCGATGTAAGGAAGATCTTGCGAGACCACCTTGATGAGGAAGGCCTTGTCGTTGCCGATGCGGATGTTTGCGGCGGCATGGCTCGTGAGCTGTGGCTCGCATCCGCCCTGTGCGGCGAGGAAGCAGAAGGTGACCATCTCGCGCTGGCGATGGTCGAGTCCTCCTCTTGTGTAGTAGTCGCCGAAGCAGTTGTCGACGAGCCAGCGGTTGATGTGGCGGCTCTCCTCGGGTCCGGACCCTGCGAAGCCGCGCATTGACTCGCCGAATATCTCGATCTGGGCCTGCTCGCCTGCCTCGTGGCGGGTGTCGGGTGTGGTCGTTGCCTGGCCGGGGAGGGGCAGCTCGACGCCCTGCTCGGCGAGGACCTCGTTCGTGGCCCTGAGAAACGGGAGGACGCGTCCGATGCCGAGGTAGTCGACGCCTTGGTAGACGACCTCCTTGATTTCCACGGGCGTGACGCCGAAGCGCATCGCCGCGGGGACCATCGCGCGGAACTCGTCGATTCCCTGGCAGCCCATGAGCGTCGCGAGGATGCAGATGAAGCGGACCTTGTCGTCGAGGTCGTCGGAATTCGTCACCTCGTCGAACGCGAAGTTGTCGAAGCGCTCGATGAACTCGGGGTCGGTCCGCAGGAAGTCCGACACGTAGCCGGGGAACATCCTCTCGTGGTAGGCCCTCGCTGCCTCGGTGATCTGTGTCTGGTGGTCCATGCTGGTCCTCTCCTTGGTTTGCCTTCGTGGCTTGTGTCCATTCTTCTCTGTGCGGCTGGGCCGAGCAATTCCGTTTCAAGGGGCCATCGATAAGCATCGCTCATCAGTCGGCGTCGAAAACGGAATTGTTCGCGGCTGGGGCCGCCCCGTATGATGCAGCCAACCACAACGAGAGGAGCATCCCATGGCATCCAACAAGCAAAGCAGGACCTGGCTCATCACAGGCGTGTCCAGCGGCTTCGGCCGTACCATGACCGAGCAGCTGCTCGAGGCCGGCGAGACCGTCGTCGGCACCGTCCGATCCACCGCGAAGGTTGTCGACCTCATCAAGTCCTATCCCGAGACGTTCGACTGCCGCATCCTCGACGTCATCGACGTCGCGGCGGTCGAGGAGGTCGTCGGCCGTGCCTTCGACGTGCACGGTCACGTCGACGTCGTCGTGAGCAACGCGGGCTACGGGCTCTTTGGCGCGGCCGAGGAGCTCTCCGACGACGAGGTGGCAAAGATCATCGCCACGAACCTCGCCGGCCCCATCACGCTCATCCGAGCAGTCATTCCTCGCCTGCGCGAGCAGGGCGGCGGGCGCATCATCCAGATATCGAGCTACGGCGGCACGGTCGCCTACCCGGGCAACTCCCTCTACCACGCAACCAAGTGGGGCATCGAGGGCTTCTGCGAGAGCGTCGCTCAGGAGGTCGGCGGGTTCGGCATCGGGATGACCATCGTCGAACCTGGCGGCGCCCGCACGGAGTTCCGCTATGGGAGCGCCCGGGTCGCGCGTCTCATGCCCGAGTACGATGGCACCCCCACGCACGACTTCCTGAAGATGCTCGACCCCGCGAACGGCCTCGCGCCGGGAGACCCCGCCCGCATGGCGGCGCGCATCATCGAGAGCGTCGACATCGAGCCCGCGCCCCTGCGCATGGTGCTCGGCAGCCAGGCGCTCGCCGGCTCCATCGCGGCGCTCGAGGGACGCCTCGCGGGCTTTCGAGCTCAGACCGAGCTCGCCGCCTCGACCGACTTCCCCGCAGGGGAGTAGAACCGCCCGACCACAGACCAGACAGGAGACACCATGCCAGAGACCAGGAAGCTCGTCGCGTACTTCTCCCGCGCGGGCCAGAACTATGTGGGCGGCAGCATCGTCGACCTGCCCGAGGGCAACAGCAAGGTGGCCGCGGAGGCGATTGCCGAGAAGGACGGCGCCGACCTGTTCGAGATCGAGACCGTCGACGCCTATCCGACCGACTACACCGAGTGTACCGAGGTCGCTGCCGCCGAGAAGCGCACAGGTGTCCGTCCCGAGCTTGCCACCGACATCGACACCGACCCGTACGACGTCATCTATCTGTGCTACCCCAACTGGTGGGGGACCTGCCCCATGGCGGTCCTCGCGTTCCTCGAGGGCCACGACTTCTCGGACAAGGTTATCCGTCCGCTCTGCACGAACGAGGGCAGTGGCATGGGCTCGAGCGAGCGGGACATCCGCGAGGCTGCGCCAGGGGCGATGGTGGGTGAGGGCCTTGCCGTCACGGGAGGCGCTGTGGTTCGCTCGCGTGACGTCATCCAGAGGTGGGCGGAAGAATAGGGGAACATCGTAGGGACGGAGCGCAGTGACTGAGAGTTGTCTCCTGCGGCCTTAACCTGGCAACGGCGCTGCGCTTGTCATGTCCTGAAGGGCGCGACGAGCGCAGCGACCGTCTTGCCCGCGAAGCCCTGCGACCACTCCTCGAGTGAGAAGGAGCTGTCATCGATGCAGCGGTAGTAGGTGGCGCCGTTGATTGCGAACACGATGTCGCGCGCGATGAGGCCCGTGGGCATATCCGGGCGAAGCTCGCCCTTCTCGACCGCCTCGACGAGAAGTCTCTCGAGGTTGGCGATGTCATCGTCGAAGTGCGTGCCGTCCCGGCTCTCGTGGACGGGCAGCTGGTGCGCGAGCGCCTGCTGGTACCAGTAGGCCGAGATGTTCACGCTGTCCTTGAGCACGTTCCCGAACCAGAGCGTGACGTAGGCGCAAAGGCGCTCCTCGACGGTGGGCAGGCCCCGCTCGGCCACGCGGGCGGGGATGTCGTCGAAGCGCTCCCGCTCGATGTAGCCGAAGATGGCGTCCTTGCCGGGGAAGTAGTGATAGAGCGTGCCGCGGCCGATGCCGCATGCGGCGGCGATGTCATCAACCGTCACCTGGTCATAGCCCTTCTCGGCGATGAGGCGCTGCATGGCGTCGATGATCGTCTGCCTCGTCGCCCGCGCCTGGAGCTGTCGCTTGTTCGGCATGCTATCCCACCCTGATGAGGCCGCGGTCCACGTAGCCCTGCACGGCGAGGCGGATGGTCTCGACGTTGGTGTACCTGGGCTCGTATCCCAGAAGTCTGCGCTCCTTGTCGATGGAGTAGTAGCCGCTGCGGGCGAGGTGCAGGTAGGCATGCTCCGCCTGGTTCTCGTCGTCGAGCAGCCCCTTGAACTCGTCCCACGGCAGGAACCTGACCTCGGGGCTCGTGCCGAAGAAGTCGGCGAGAAGTTCGACGTAGCCGAAGAGGGTGATCGCGCCGCCGCTCATGGCGTGAAAGCTCTGGCCAAGTGCTGCCTTGCGGTGGGTGATCGCGCGGAGGAACACCTGCGCCACGTCGTAGCCGTGCACGTGGTGAAGTGTCTCCATGCCGAAGTTCGGGAGCTCCACCACGCCGCCGTCGGCGACCTTCTGGAAGGGCTTGAGGTTGATGGTGCCCCAGGGACCGATGATGTCCCAGCCAGGTCCGCTGATCTGGCCCGGCATGATCACCGTGGCGGGAAACTCGTTCTCCCGCCACTCGTCCATGAGGTAGTTCTCGGAGGCGAGCTTGTCTTTGCCGTAGTGGCAGAGGGGCGCGCGACGCTCGCCCTCGTCGTTGGTGGGCAGCACCGTGGCGCGCCCGTGCTCCCAGCAGGATCCGCAGTAGAGGTAGTGCGCACAGCTGCCGCCGGAGAGCGCCCCCACCATCTCCCTGGTCTGGGAGACGTCGAAGTTGATGAGGTCCACCACCACGTCGGGGCTCATGGCCGCGATCCTCCGCGCGAAGGCGGGCTCGCCGGATCGGTCCATGAGGACCTTCTCGACGTGGTCCCACGCGGGGCTGGGCTCGTAGGGGCGGGGCTCGTGGCGCGTGATGGCGACGACGTCGTATCCGGCGTCGACGAGCATGGGGACGAGGTAGGTTCCGATGTGCCCTGCGGCTCCGGTGACGACGACTTTCATGGGGCCCTTTCGCCTGCGTTTCGCGGTATGACCAGTGTAGGGGGAGAAGTCTATTTCATCGAATACAATTCGACGAATTGGTACCTCTCCACTCGTCGAGCATATTTACAGGAATCCATGTCAATTAGCCATTCGTGAAAGTCATGCATTCTGACAATGACGGTATGATATTTGGTGTGCAAACTGACAAATTTAGCCTAATAATTGGATTGCAAACTGACAATCACAGGTGGGGGATTACATGCTCAAACGAAAAGCATGGCAGGAAATGGAATCCTGGCGGAACGCCAAGACCAAGCAAGCCCTTCTTGTCACCGGTGCCCGGCAGATAGGGAAGACCTATCTCGTCCGCGAGTTCGCCCGTACACATTGGAAGCATCTGGTCGAGCTGAACCTCTTGGAGAATGCTGACGCCCGCGAGGCGATTGCCACGGCGCGCAGCTCGCGCGAGCTGTTCATGCGAATCTCGGCCTTCGCGGACGAGCCTCTCGTCCCCGGCGAGACGCTCATATTTATCGATGAGATTCAAGAGGCGAAGGAGGCTGTTACCGCCCTCAAGTTTCTTCTCGAGCGCGATGACTTCGACTACATCATCTCAGGTTCCATGCTCGGCGTCGAGCTCAGGTCAATCCGGTCGGCACCCGTCGGCTATCTGACGACACTTACCATGCATCCCCTCGACTTCGAAGAACACTGCTGGGCGAACGGACTGTCCGAAGACGTCATCTCGGAGGTGAGACGCTGCTTTGAGGTGCGCGAGCCGGTTGACGACTATGTGGACCGTCGCATGTCGGAGCTCTATCATCGCTATCTCATCTCCGGTGGCATGCCAGAGCCCGTGAAGGCATTCGTGGGAACCGACTCGGTCGAAGCCGTCCGCATCCAACAGAATGCCATCGTGGAGCAGTATCGCGCTGACATCTCCAAGTACGCCGGTGGCCGGTCTCGCATCGTACGACGAATTTTCGACCTCATGCCAAGCGAGATATCAAGTCAGGACAAGCGCTTCAAGGCAGTGGACATCGACGGTGACTCTCATGTCGACCGCTATGCTGACGACTTCATGTGGCTTGTCGATGCGAACGCGGCACTTGCCGTGTACAACGTGAATGAGCCGCGATACCCACTCGAGGTATCCGTCCAGTCCAAGAGGATGAAGCTGTTCTCCAGCGACGTCGGACTTCTCACGTACCAGTGCGGCATGGACGTCGTGCGAGACATTTCGCTCGACAGGACCGACATCAACTTTGGTGCCATCTACGAGAACGCTATCGCCCAGGAGTTGACCGCCCATGGGTTCAAACCCCGATACTACAAGAACCGGAGCATCGGCGAGCTCGATTTCGTGGTGCAATGGCCCTATGACCGCGTGTTGCCCATCGAGGTGAAATCAGGCAAGGGCTATAAGCGGCACAGTGCTCTCGATAACGCGTTCAAGCCTGAGAACAACTATGGGATAGAGCGTGCGATCGTCTTTCACGAGGGGAACGTGGAGACGGACGGTGGGGTCGTCTATCTGCCGGCGTACATGGCGTTCTGTCTGGAGGCGCAGGGTCAGGGCGACTATTGGCAGGTACCGACATCTGGATCTGAATAGGTAGGCTGCTTCCGACGGCTTCGTGGACGACCTGTGGAGATACTCTCTTCTCACACTAGAAGAAATTTGGTGCTACTATATCTCACAGTAAAAGAATCTCACATCGAAGAGAGGCGTGGTCATGGACGAGGAGATGCTCGCAAAGCGGCTGTTCAGGGCCTTCGGCACCATCAGCCATGGTGCGGGACGGGACATCCGTGGCGTCTCGGAGGGGGAGATGGCCATCCTCGGCATGCTCTCCGCTGCAGAAAAGCCTCTGGCGCCAGGTGACCTCGCCGAGCGTCTGCAGCTCTCCTCGTCGCGCGTGGCCAACGCTCTCAAGACCCTCGAGCGCAAGGGGTTCGTCACTCGCGAGATCAACCCTGCTGACAGGAGGGGAATCATCGTCTCCATCACGCCCGAGGGCAAGGAGTTCGGAAAGGCACGCTTCAACGAAGCCATAGCCAGCATGCGTGACCTCGTCGCCGATCTCGGCGAGGAGGACACGAAGGAGCTCGTCCGCATCCTCGAACGTATCCAGGACCTCATCGTCGAGCGCACTGGCATCGAGCCGCCCCCGCTGGGGTAGGGCTTGCCTCCCACCTGGAAAGTCCAACTGTGACAATCCGCATCCCCTATATCTTCTAATAGAAGAATCGATTAGTAAAAAAGAATGGAGACGACATGATCAAGGTACTGAGATATCTCGATCGGCGGCAGTGGGGGCAGGTGGTCCTCGCTCTCGTCCTCATCGTCGTGCAGGTGTGGCTCGACCTCACCCTGCCCGATTACATGAGCAACATCACCACGCTCGTCGAGACCGAGGGCTCTTCGATGTCCGAGATTCTCGTGCAGGGTGGCTGGATGCTCGCCTGCGCGCTCGGCTCGGCCGTCGCCTCGGTTGCGGTGGGCTACATCGCTGCCCGTATCGCGGCCGAACTCGGTCGAACGCTGCGCGGCAAGGTCTTTGACCGCACGCTCGAGCTCTCCAAGGGAGACGTCGAGACGTTCTCGACGGCGTCCCTCATCAACCGCACCACCAACGACATCACGCAGATTCAGACCCTCGTCTCCATGGGTCTCCAAGCCATCGTCAAGGCGCCGATCATGGCAATCTGGGCAGTCACGAAGATTGCCGGCAAGGGTTGGGAGTGGTCGGCGGCGACCGCCGTGGGGGCCTTCGTGGTCATCGTCATGCTCGGAGTCACCCTTGTCGTGGCCGTGCCGCGTTTCCGCTCCATCCAGGGCCTCACTGACAAGCTCAACCGCGTGACGCGCGAGCATCTCGATGGCATCCGTCCGGTGCATGCCTACAACGCTGAGGCCTACGAGCAGGCGCGCTTTACGTCCGCCAACGATGATGTCACCGAGAACAACCTCGTCGCGAACCGCGTCATGGCCATCATGAGCCCTGGCATGACGTTCGTGACCAGCGTCCTCACCATGGCGATCTACTGGATTGGCGCCTACCTCATCAACGCCGCCGGCATGGGCGATCGCCTCGCGATCTTCTCGAACATGGTGGTCTTCTCCAACTACGCTATGCAGGTCATCATGGCCTTCGTCCTGCTCAACATGGTCTTCATCCTGCTGCCGCGCGCCCAGGTCTCGGCGGGGAGAGTCTGCGAGGTCATCGACACCGAGAGCAGCATCGAGGACGGCTCCGGCGCTAATCCCGCGAAGACCGCACGTGGCTCCATCGAGTTCCGCGACGTCTCCTTCTCCTATCCCGACACGGGCGAGGAGGTCCTGCACGACGTGAGCTTCTCGGCCAAGGCGGGCGAGACGGTGGCGATCATCGGCTCGACCGGCTCGGGCAAGACGACCCTCGTCCAGCTTATCGACCGCCTCTACGACGCCACGGCTGGCACCGTCCTCATCGACGGAGTGGACGTGCGCGACTACGGTCTCGAGGACCTGCACGACCGCATCGGCTACGTTCCCCAGACCGCGAACCTGTTCTCGGGAACCGTCGCGACCAACGTCAGCTACGGGAAATGCGGTCATAGGGTTAGCGGCGAAGACGTCTCCAGAGCGCTCAGGATCTCCCAATCCGAGTCCTTCGTAGACGAGATGGACGGCAAGGGGAGCGCGACCATCGACCAAGGAGGACGCAACGTCTCAGGAGGTCAGCGCCAGCGTCTCGCCATCGCACGCGCCATCGCCCGCAAGCCCGAGACCCTCGTTTTCGACGACTCGTTCTCCGCGCTCGACTTCGCGACCGACAAGGCCCTCCGAAAGAGTCTTGCGACCGAGTGCAAGGGCACGACGAAGGTCATCGTCGCCCAGAGGATAGGAACCATCCGCGATGCCGACCGCATCATCGTCCTCGACCAGGGACGCATGGTGGGGAACGGCACGCATGACGAGCTCATGAGGAGCTGCGAGACCTATCAGGAGATCGCGAGCTCGCAGCTTTCGAAGGAGGAGTTGGCACATGCCTAACACCATGCCAGGAACCGGGAACAGCGTTGCCGTCGAGAGAAACGCCGACGTCGTCGGTTCGTTCAAGAAGCTCTTCAGTTACATCGGGGCCCTCAAGGTCGCGGTCATCGTCGCCTGCATCCTCTCGCTCGTGGGCGCCGTCCTGAACCTCATCGGCCCCTCCAAGCTCGGCGACATGACGAACCTCATCTCTGCCGGGCTCACGGGTACCATCGACCTCGGGGAGGTCGGTCGTCTCGGCATCCTGCTCGTCGTTCTCTACGTCATCGGGTTCGTGTGCAACTACGTCCAGGGCTTCATCATGGCAACGGTCACGCAGCGCGTCTCCCAGAGCCTGCGACGCGACATCTCCGAGAAGATCGACCGCCTGCCCCTGCGCTATCTCGACTCGACCCCCACGGGAGACGTGCTCTCGCGCGTCACCAACGACGTCGACACCGCGAGCACCACGATGAACCAGAGCCTTTCGACAATCGTGAGCAGCGTCGCCACGCTCATCGGCTCCGTGGTCATGATGTTCGCGACCAACTGGGTCATGACGGTCGCCGCCCTCGTCGCGACGCTTCTGGGCGTGGTTCTCATGTCCTTCGTGATCGTGAAGTCGCAGCCCTACTTCACCCGCCAGCAGTCCGTGCTCGGCAGCATCGACGCACAGGTCGAGGAGATCTACGGTGGTCTCGACGTCGTGAAGACCTGCAACGGTGAGGATGGGGCGCGAGACGTCTTTCACAAGGGCAACGACGACTACTGCGACGCCAACTGGAAGGCCACGTTCCTCTCGAGCCTCATGATGCCGCTCATGATCTTCATCGGCAACCTCGCCTACGTGGTGGTCTGCGTCGTGGGCGCCGTCCTCGCCCTCCAGGGGGTCATCTCGTTCGGCGTCATCGTCTCGTTCATGATCTACGTTCGCCTGTTCACGCAGCCGCTGCAGAACATCTCGCAGGCCGCTACGAGCGTCCAGTCGATGGCCGCCGCGCTCGGTCGCGTGTTCGAGTTCCTGGGTGAGGACGAGGTCGAGGACGAATCCGCCAAGACCAAGCAGCTCGGCGAGATCGAGGGACGCGTCACCTTCCACCACGTGAACTTCGGCTACGAGCCCGACCGCACGATCATCCATGACTTCACCGCGACCACGATGCCCGGCCAGAAGGTGGCCATCGTCGGACCCACCGGCGCCGGCAAGACCACGATGGTCAACCTCCTCGAGCGCTTCTACGAGGTCGACGCGGGCCGCATCACCATCGACGGCAACTCCATCGAGGAGCTCACCCGCACTGACGTGCGCGATCACATCGGCATGGTGCTCCAGGACACCTGGCTCTTCGAGGGGACGCTCCGAGAGAACATCGCCTTCGACACCGAGGGCGTCACTGACGAGCGGCTCAACCAGGTATGTGGGGCCTGCGGGCTTCTCGGCTACGTGAACTCGCTGCCCGACCGCTATGACACGGTCATCACCGACGAGTCGAGCCTCTCGGTGGGCCAGCGCCAGCTCATCACCATCGCCCGCGCGATGGTGAAGGACGCCCCGCTGCTCATCCTCGACGAGGCCACGAGCTCGGTCGACACGCGCACCGAGCAGAAGGTCCAGCAGGCCATGGACACCCTCATGAAGGGACGCACGAGCTTCGTGATCGCCCACCGGCTCTCGACCATCCGCGACGCCGACAACATCTTGGTGATGGATCACGGCGACATCATCGAGAAGGGCACGCACGACGAGCTTCTCGCCAAGGGCGGCGCTTACGCCAAGCTGTACAATTCCCAATTCGAGGAGGCGTAGGGACGGCGACCGCCGAAGTGTGAGCTCGCTCGACTGAATGTCGCGGCGTCTACCAAAAATGCAGCCCAGGGCAACGATGCCCTGGGCTGTTCTGGTGAAGGCCTCTCTCCGCCCCGATGAAACGGAATTTCATTCCAGGCAGCGTCACTACCACCAAATCGCGAAACGGATTTATCGAATGGCCGCCGACGAACGGACGTCGCCCGCCCTGCGCTTACCCTGCAAAGCAGCATCGTATTTCATCGATCTGCTCACGCGAAGGGACAAGCGATGTTCGACAACCTGTTCACCCCTCTCACCGTCAACGGGACGATTCTCAAGAACCGCATCGTCGCCGCGCCCACGAGCGACCTCTTCGAGGAGAAGGCCGCCGGTGGTGCGGGGATGGTCATCGCCGGGCACGCCATCGTGGAGCCAGGCCGCTCGAGCTACGCCTCTCCCGCGGAGCCCTGGCTCTTCTCGAAGTACGAGCGCGAGACCACGCACGAACGCGTGCTCAAGGTGCACCAAGCGGGTGCGCGGGCGTCGATCGAGCTCTTCCACGCCGGCGCGACGGCCAGGACCGTCGACTTCGCCAAGGGCCCCTGTGCCTACGTCCGCGAGGACGGCGTTGAGGTCAGGGCTATGGACGAGGAGTCGATGCGAGAGACCCTCGACTGGTACGCCCAGACCGCCTCCGCGGCGCGCAAGATCGGCTTCGACGCCATCTTCCTGCACTTTGGTCACGGCTGGCTGCCCGCGCAGTTCCTCTCGCCCCTCTACAACCACCGCATCGACGAGTACGGCGGCAGCCTCGAGAACCGCGCAAAGTTCCCCCTGCGCATTCTCGAAACCGTGAGACGGGCGGTCGGTCCGCGCTTTCCCATCGACATGCGCATCAGCGCCTCGGAGTGGGTGCCCGACTCGATTGACTTCGCCGATGTGCTCGCATTCCTGAAGATGGCCGAGAAGTACCTGGACATGGTGCAGGTCTCGTCCGGCATCGACCTCAACAAGGTCGCCAACGTCCACTGCGTCACGACGAACCTCGAGGACGAGATGGTGAACCTCGGTTGGGCACGGCAGGTCAAGCGGGCCGTGGACATCCCCATCGGCGTCGTGGGGGCATTCCTCACCGCCGACCAGGCGGACCAGGCCATCGCTCGTGGCGATGTGGACCTCGTCGCCTTCGGCCGCACGCTCATCGCCGACCCCGACTGGCCGCGGAAGGCCGAGGAGGGTCGTCCCGAGGACATCATGCCTTGTCTGCGCTGCTCGAACTGCTACCACATCACCTCCGACCACTGGAACGTGGGCTGCTCGGTGAACCCCCGCTACCACCACGAGGACTTCATCCCGAAGTCCGTCGGGAGAGCCGAGAGGCCGCGTCGCGTGGTCATCGTCGGCGCCGGCCCTGGCGGCATGCGAGCGGCCATCACCGCGAGCGAGCGCGGTCATGAGGTCACGCTCATCGAGCGCGATGGCGAGCTCGGCGGGGAGCTGCGCTTCATCGCGCGTGAGAGCCACAAGGGGGAGGTCGTTCGCCTGCTCGACTACTATCGTACGCAGGTCGCGCGGCATGACATCGACGTGCGTCTTGGCACCGAGGCGACACCCGAGCTTGTCGCTTCCCTCGAGCCTGATGCCCTCGTCATCGCAGTCGGCGCTCGCGAGATGGTGCCTCCCGTCGAGGGAATCGACAACCCCAAGGTCCTTCTCGCCACGCAGGCCATCGAGAGCATAGACGCATTGGGTCAGCATGTCGTGGTCCTGGGCGGCGGATCGATTGGCTGTGAGGTCGCGCTCGAGCTTGCTGAGAAGGGCAGAGACGTTACCGTGGTCGAGCGTAGCGGCTCGCTTGCCGCCAATGCGAACTCGATGTATCGCGAGGCGCTGCGCCAGAAGTTCGAGTTGCACACGAACATCCATGTCGCCCTCAGCGCCAGCTGCACGAAGGTTGGGGATGATGTCGTGAGCTACGAGGACGCCACCGGTACGCACGAGGTCGCCTATGACCACATGGTGGTCTCCACGGGTCTCGCCCCGCGCATCGACCTCGTCGAGAGCTTCTTCGGCATCTGCCGCAACACGACGGCCATCGGTGACTGTACGCATCCGAGTAGCATCATGAACGCAACTTTTGAGGGGCATTCCTTCGCACTGTCAATCTAGCTGCCGACCGGCCATCACGTATCCGTCTCTCGTCAGATACACTGTCAGTCAAGAAGACGTTCGGATGTCGTCCCAAGGGCAGGCGCATCGTGCTCATCGAGAAGTTGCAGGAGCAGCAGGGCTTCACGAACGTGGAGAAGTCCATTGCCGACTACCTGCTCTCCAACGGCTTCGACATCAAGTATCTCTCTATCTCGCAGCTTGCCGAGGCGACGTACTCCTCACCGGCGACGATCGTGCGACTCTGCAGGAAGCTCGGGACCAAGGGCTACAAGGAGTTCCGCATCCTGTTCAACACGGAGTTCGAGGAGTCGTTCCAATCCGAGAGCGTCGACAGCAACGTTCCCTTCGGAAGCAATGATTCCTACGAGAGGATCTCCCGCAACCTCTGCAACCTCACCGCCTCCACGATCAACGGCGTCCAGCAGGGCTTCGACTTCGTCCAGATGAAACGCATCGTCGCGCGTATGGACCGGGCCGAGACCATCAAGGTCTTCTCCATCGGCATCTCCATGTACGCGGCTCTCGACTTCAAGGCGAAGATGGTTCGCCTGGGTAGGTCTATCGTCGTCGAGCAGGATGACTTCCTACTTCCCGGTCACGCGCTCTCGAGCGGAAAGAAGACCTTCTGCCTGCTCATCTCCCAGTCCGGCGAGACGGAGGCGGTCATCGAGTGCGCGAGAATACTGCGAGAGCGGGGGAGCTATTCCGTCGCGCTGACCGCGCATCCCGAGAGCCGGCTCGCCTCGCTCTGCGACGAGGTCGTACTTACGAGTGCGGGGGAGAGCGACTCCTTCTCGACCAAGATCGAGAGCTTCGCCTCGTTCTACGCGACCCACTACGTACTCGACTGCCTGTACTGCTGGCTGTTCCGCGCCAACTACGCCGAGAACGCCGCTGCCACCCAGAAGAAGGGTCGCATGGTCGATGCAAGCCACTGGGGCGGGGAGAGACTGCAGCAGCTTCCATAGCCTGGAGAACGGCGCCGCTCGTTAATTGCCCTTGACCGTTATTGGGAATCGTACGCTCCGACTTGCTGCACCGCCTGCCAGAGTCCCTGCGTGCGTAAATCGAGGCTTCAGACGAGGGGCTCGGCGGCGCCCGGGTCGGAGGTGCGGAGCGGATGGGTGCGGCGGGGATGGCTCGGAGGCGGCCAAAACCCCACAGGTTGCTTGAACTGGCAGGATTTCTGCCA
>RCMY010000270.1_pt1 | contig 49018 bp, 50 predicted proteins | sample 2041341 | NCBI WGS metagenome assembly RCMY01 (sample SAMN09708234, study PRJNA481090) | Marine sediment metagenome, whole genome shotgun sequencing project.
CCTTGCCTTAAGCTATGTGCTTGGCGCTATCAGCCCGCACTGGGGACTTTCACCCGTTAGATTATACCCATGCCGGGCACACCAAAAAACCAGCTGCCTGTAAACAGCTGGTTTTCATGAAAATCCCTAAGTTACTTCACGACTTCTACTGCGATCTGAAGTGCTTCTCCATTGATGTTGAACTCTTCATAAGCATGTTCCTCACCATAGTGGAGCTCTTCTGTCAGAGTTTCCTTCTTCAAGTGGTCTTCAAACTTCTTCATGATACTTTCCAGTCTTTCATTTCCGGAAACATAAAGTCTGATTTTATCAGCCACTTCAAAGCCCGTTTCCTTACGGAGATTCTGCACTTTCGAGATGATTTCCCGGACATCTCCTTCTTCCTTCAGCTCTGGGGTCACATTGGTGTCTAAGATGACACCCAGTTCTCCCTGCCCCGCGAAGGCATAACCAGGCAGACCTTGCATGGTCACCAGAAGATTTTCCGCATTGAGGATGATTTCTTCCCCATCGATGTCCACTGGCACTTCCTGACCTCCATTGATCTTGGATGCCAAATCCATCTGGTTCATCGCTCCGATGGCCGCTCTGATTTTTGGAATCATCTTGCCGTAGGACTTTCCTAAAACAGGAAGGTTTGGCTTGATCTCGAAATTCACGTACTGGGACAAATCTGCACCTAGTACAACTTCCTTGATGTTCAGCTCTTCCTTGATGATGTCTCCATAATACTCTGGAAGCTCCTTTTCGGAAATCAGCATCTGGGACAGAGGCTGACGGTTCTTCATGTTGGAGGTGTTTCTTGCACTTCTTCCTAAAGCCACCAGACTGTAGGCAAGCCCCATTTCCTTCTCAAGATTCTCATTGATGAGACTTTCGTCTGCTTCAGGGAATCTGCTGAAGTGGATGGACTCTTCTGCCGTTGGGTCCAGATTCACAACCAGGTTCTGATACATGGTTTCTGCTAGGTATGGGATAAATGGTGCTGCAGTCTTCACTAGTGTCACCAGCACATGATACAGGGTGGTGTATGCACTGATCTTGTCCTCTGTCAGTTCATCAGACCAGAATCTTGCTCTGTTTCTTCTGACGTACCAGTTGGACAGACTGTCTGTGAACTCCTCAATGGACAGCGCCGCCTGGGTGATTCTGTAGCCATCCAGGTCTTCCGTCACCTTCTTCACGAGAGAGTTCAGCTTGGAAAGGATCCACTTGTCCATGATATTGTCTGACACATGGTTCTTATGCTCCAGCGGGTTGAACTGATCAAGATCCGCATACAGCACATAGAAGGAATAAACATTATAAAGGGTCAGAAGGAACTTTCTCTGGCTTTCTGCCACATCATCTTCAGAGAATCTTGTGGGCAGCCATGGCATGGATGCTGTGTAGAAATGCCATCTGGTGGCATCTGCACCCTGCTCGTTGATGACCTTCATCGGATCTACAACATTGCCCTTATGCTTAGACATCTTGATGCCCTTCTTGTCCAGAACGTGGCCCATAACAATGACATTTTCAAAAGGACTTCTGTCAAAGATGGCTGTGGAGATTGCAAGAAGGGTATAGAACCAGCCTCTTGTCTGATCCACTGCTTCAGAGATGAACTGCGCAGGGAAGTTCTCGTCAAACATTTCTTTGTTTTCAAAGGGATAGTGCCACTGGGCAAAAGGCATGGAGCCTGAGTCAAACCAGGCATCAATGACCTCATGGGTTCTCTTCATATCCCCGCCGCACTTTTCGCAGGTCAGGTGCACTTCATCGATGTATGGCTTATGAAGCTCAATGTTTTCAGGCACATGTTTGCCCTTTTTCTTCAGCTCTTCAATGGATCCGATACATTCTTTATGACCGCATTCACACTCCCAGATGGGCAGTGGTGTTCCCCAGTATCTGTCTCTGGAGATGCCCCAGTCAATCACGTTTTCCAGGAACTTACCCATTCTTCCGGTTCTGACATTGTCTGGATACCAGTTGACGCTGTTGGAGTTTTCCAGAAGCTTGTCTCTTAAGGAGCTCATTCTCACAAACCAGCTGTCCTTTGGATAGTAAAGAAGTGGTGTGTCACATCTCCAGCAGTGTGGATAGGAGTGTGTGTACTTCTCTGTATGGAACAGTTTATTTTCTTTTTCCAGCCAGTCCAGGATGGCCTTGTCTGCCTTTCGGACATCCATGCCCTTGAAAGGCTCCACTTCATCCACAAACTTTCCTTCTTCATTGACCAGATGGATGAATGGGATGTTGTTCTTCATACCCACCATATAGTCATCTTCACCATAAGCTGGTGCAGTATGCACTACACCGGTACCGTCAGACAGAGTAACAAAGTCTCCATGGATCACGAAGAACGCTCTCTTTTCAGGGGTATGGAATGGCATCAGCTGCTCGTAGTCTGTGCCTACAAGCTCTTCGCCCAGGAACTCACGGACGATTTCATACTCTCTTCCGTCCAGAACCTTTCCGCAAAGCTCCTTGGCAAGGATGAGAATCTCCTCTCCCACTTTCGCTTCCACATAGGTAAAGCTCTTATTTACAGCCAATGCTGCATTGGATGGCAGTGTCCATGGGGTTGTGGTCCAGGCGAGAATGTACTTATTCTCTGTGCCCTTCACCTTGAACTTGGCAATGGCGGTGGAGTCTTTGACATCCTTATACCCTTGCGCAACTTCATGGGAAGAAAGCCCTGTTCCACATCTTGGACAGTAGGGCATAACTTTGAAGCCCTTATAGAGAAGATCCTTCTCCCACATGGTCTTCAGCGCCCACCATTCAGATTCGATATAGTCATTTTTATAGGTGATGTAAGGGTCTTCCATGTCTACCCAGAAACCGATCTTCTCAGACATTTCTTTCCACATGCTGGTGTACTTGAATACACTTTCCTTACATTCATTGATGAAGTTTTCTACCCCATACTCTTCAATGCCTTCTTTTCCGTTGATGCCCAGTTTCTTTTCGATCTCCAGCTCCACTGGAAGACCATGGGTATCCCAACCGGCTTTTCTTAGAACTTTATACCCTTTCATCACTTTGTATCTTGGAATAAGATCCTTGATGACTCTTGTCAGTACGTGTCCTACGTGCGGTTTGCCATTGGCCGTTGGCGGGCCATCAAAGAAAGTGAACACTTCCCCATCCTGATTCAGTTTGTAGTTTTTTTCTACGATGTCTTTCTCATGCCACAGTTCACGGATTTCATCTTCCATGGAAACAAAAGATTTTCCCGCTTCTACTTTTTTGTACATGCTCTCAACAACTCCTCTTCTCCCTAATAAATAAAAAAGACCCGCCCAAATAGGGCGAGGTCTCGCTATACCACCTAAATATAAATTTTCAGATACAGGAAGAAACACGTCTTCTTATATATCCTATTTCCGTAACGTGAAATCACGTATCTTCTTACTTTAAGGTTCGGAAGATCCGCTCCCAGGTGATTTTCTCATCTCTCCGCTTAAGGTTTTGCACCAGCCAACCTCTCTCTGCAAGCGGTCATAAAGAAGATACTCTTCCTGATCACAGCGTTTGACCACATAATTATAGTATATGCCTTATACCTTGTCAAACAACTTATTTGAAAGTTTAGCCCACAAAAAGCCTGCCTTAGGATGGATTTTTGCGTCCGAGATAAGCTTTCATGGAAACCACATTCTTGTTCTCCAGCTTTTTCTTTGGATGATGATCGTAGGAATAGCCTAAATAGCTCCATCGGGCTACTTTATTCATATAATCCATGAATTTCTTTCGGATGTCTTTGATGCTTTCTTTCTGTGTCAGAGTGATGCCATGGAAGAACTCCTCCACAATCACCTCCGGATGAGGATGCTTTCTTGCAAGGTCCATGGTGAAGTTCAGGAACATCAGAAGAACCACTTCTTTCGGCACTTGGTAGAACAGATCCTCTGTGAGCTCTTCTGACACTTTGGCCTCCTCCATGGACAGATAAAGATCCATATACTCATCCTCGTTTTCAATGAAGTCCGGATGTCCCGCCTGAAGGAGTTCTTCTCTTGTAAGAGGACGATAACCAAAAAGCTTCTCTTTCATTGAAATCTCAGTTAGATCATAATAATCCTGATAATCCGCAGCCAGGATGTATTCTGTCTCACCGATGTCCACAGACTCGTACAGCCCATCCAGGGTCAGCTTATAGGACAGCACCCGATTGAAGAACGTGAAATCCATATTGCCATGATTGGTATGAACAAGCTCAAAAAGCTTCTCTAGTGGCAAAGCGCCATAGTAATACAGTGCACCTTCCACCATACGGGCCGCTTCATCCAGATATCCTGCAAAACTTCTTCTTTCCGGTTCCAGATGAGATTCGAATACGGAAAGGAACTCTTCACTGACAAACACGTCCGCAAGTTCGCTTTCCACATCAAATTGTGAAGTCACGATGCAAAGATCCAGGAGTCTGTCCACTGCATCCAAGAGTTCATGGTTCTCTTCATTCATATCCACGGTGATCATGCCGTTTGCTTTCTTTATTGTGTTTAAAAGGGCAAGGTCTTCCTGGGAAAGCATGTAGAATGCTTCTGCCGGGTAGGATTTCTGAGCGTTCTCAAGCTTCTCCACAAGGACCTCTCTAGGATCTTCCTCACTGAAGTCCTCATCAAAATGGTCCAGTGCAATGCTGAGATCTTCCACCTCGCAAGTATCCAAAAGTTCTTTGATGGTCTTATATCTAAAATTCATGTGTTTCTCCTTTGACTTATCATGATTCCTTCATTATGAGGAATCTGTCTTCTTCTATTCATTATAACGGATAGTTGTGAAAAGGGAGAGAAGATTCTTGTGAAAAAGCAAAAAGAAAACCGCCAGGGAGGATTTTCTCTCCGGCGGTGCCTTACCTATCTGATTTCTACCTTGATCCGATCTGTCTCTTCGGGAAGCTCCAGAAAAAGAGCCAGAAGCGCTTCTCCGTAAGATCCCAGACTTTCGAGAATAGAGTCTTTGTGGAGGATGATGATCTCTGTGTCCTTTCCAAGGGTAGTCAGAAGATCCCACAGCGCATCGAGATTCTTCCCATAGTAGTCCGGAAAGTCAAACTTCCGTTTGAGATACGCATGGGTTACTTCCTTTGTGATCATCCGTTTTCCATTCAAATGCACTTTTTTCATGGCACTGCCCCTTCCTTGTCATAGAGCTGTGTAAAGGACTCATAGTGGTCTCCCGTATAATAAATGAGTCCATCACTGGAATAAACTATTCTCTTCTCATTCCGGTATCCGCCTGCATAGTCAATGTCGCACTCATACCATTTTCTGCCGCTGGCATTGGGTAAAAGCCCTTCCCGATTCCCAAACCGGTCTCCACCGATGCTCATTTTTTCCGTCACTTCCCAAAGATTTCCTTCGCTGGCTTCCCAACCAAGATCTTCCGCTTCCCGTTTTGTCAGGTAGTTTCCTGGAAGCTTCCCGAAGGTATGAAGGTATAGGGCCACCTCTTCTTTGCTGGTATAATGCCCCTCTTCTGTAATCTCCGGCACACCTGTTTCTGGGTCCTCTTCTTTTTCCGGAGACTCCACCCCAGGGGATTCACCCGAGTTTTCTTCAGATACCCCCGGTGTGTTTACCTCTTCCTCCACCACAGCATCGAGGATGCTGCATCCTGCAAAAAGGGCTGCCAGCAGAAGTACCAGCAAGAAGGAAAGACTTTTTCTGCGGATTCTCTTCATTACTCCCAGTCTCCTTCCTTATATCCATCAATGAGCCCTTTGATTTTCAGGCCGCATCGTCTTCCTCTGCATTCTCCCGTCATAGCTCCTGTGGCTTCACTGACTTTCATCACCGTATCTGCCCCTTGCCTTATGGCATCTTTGATTTTTCTTCTGGGAATGGCTCTGCAGATGCAGACCTTGGTGATGTTGTCCATGATTTGTTCCTGTTTCTGATCATCCATCTATTTTCACCTGATTTCCTGTTTTTCTTCATTATATCTTTTTCTGCTCCTTACGACTACCTGTGCAAAGAATTCATAGGATTGTTTCAGAGGCTTCATTGAGTTTTTTTCAGAATAGTGTCATAATTAATTTAAGTTTTCCAAACTGTGGAGGTGTTTCTAATGGAAGATAAAATTCTCGTCATTACACACAGTATTCTGGACCAGGGCATGCTCCCTGCCGAAAAAAGATTTGGTATGGGCCCCTTGCCTGTGGTAAAAGATCTGATGGATTTATCGGTGAATCTTGTGGCTGTGCCCAATGTGGAAAAGCAGTATGCGCTGTTCCAGAAGGATCAGATTCAGCGGAATACAGGTGTGGAAGAAGACTACGGGAAATACATCAAGCGAAGTCTTACACCGCTTGTCAATGAGGTTATGGAGAGAGTAAAAAATGGAAGCATCTTTCTTGGTGTGCTTTCCTATCAAGGAGATGATACCCAGCGGGTGGAGCCGGAGACTTCCCCCGTGATGATTGAGCTTTTCCGGCTTTTTGACAGAAACTGCATGCTGACTCCATATTTTGAGATCAGCGATAAAATCTCACAGGAAGAGATGGAACTTGTCATCTCAGACATTGTCCTCTCTCTTGGGATCTGATTCATGAGACACCTTGTGGTCAAAAATCATATTGTCAATGAAGCCAACCTGATTGAACTAAAGAAAGATGACCGGGTACTCCGCCTGGAAGAATACATCGGAAATCCTGTTTGGAAAAACTGGGTCTACTGCCTTTCCCATGACACACTCGCTGAAGGATGGATTCCAAGAGCGTATCTGAAAGACATTGGAGATGAGTCCATACTGCTGGAAGATTACTGTTCCAAGGAGCTTGCCGTCACCGTTGGGGATGTGGTGGAGCTTGTGAAGTTCGTCAACAGCTGGGCTTACTGCATTCATGAAAGAAGCGGCAATACAGGCTGGCTGCCCCTGGAGAGTCTTGAACCGATTTTTATGTAAAAATGTAGGATACCTGAAAAAATCAGGTATCCTTTTTTTAGAACCGTTTATATATTTTTTGAAGGTAAAACTCTTCACTGAGATCCATAAGTTTGTCTCCCTGAAAAGTAAGCTTCACAATATAAGGCATAAAATCAATGATTCTGAAGAAATCCTCCACCTGGAAGCCTGGATTGTAGTGATGGAGAATCATACTTAACGCCGTGCCATGGGTGCCTACAACCACGGTTCTCCCCGATTCTTTTTCCAGAATTTCAGTGAAAGCTTCAAGGTTTCTTTTCTGAACCATAGCAAGGGACTCTCCCTCATCTTCATGAAAATGGAAATCCTCCCAACGCTTCCTGATCATCTCTTTGGTATTCTCAATTTTCCCGTTTTCCCGCTCTCTCAGTCCGAAGTGCTCCTCTATATCCATTCCCTTTTCCTCTGCGCTGCCTCGGATGGTATCTTTACTCCGGAGATACGGACTGGAATAGTAGGCGTGTACGTCTTTTTCTTTGAAAAATTCTGTGACTTTCTTAGAATCTTCCTGCCCTTCTACGGTCAGGGGTCTTGTCCGGTCTTCTTTATGACCATGCACAGGCTCTGCATGTCTGACAAAATATACCGTTGTGACCACATCTTCTGGGTTTTTCAAACTTCTCAGCTCCTTCAAAATATCTGTCTCTCTCTCAATCCATCGGAAGTGCCGGTCTTCGCCTTTCTGAAGCACTTTTTCGTTGTCCGAAATGGCCTCCTCCAGGGATATCCAAACGGGAGTGAACTGAAGATCGAGTTCATACCCTTCCAGTGCTTGGACGCCTTGCTCTCCAGATATGCTGCAAAGAAAATAATTAGATTCCATCTCAAAGGTGGTATCTTCCAAAAAATCATCTTTCTTCCGTTCCAGCACTTTCCCCAGGTACGCTCCTACTTGAGAGAGGCTGAATCCAGTCTCTTCCATCACTTCTCTTCTAAGCGCTTCTGTATCTTCTTCGTCTTTTTTTACTCCGCCCCCTGGAAACTTATAGTCTCCATTTATGGTTCTCAGCATGAGAATCTGGCCATTTTTCATAATCACCGCACGTACTGCTTTTCTATAGGATTTTCCGCTCGTAAGCGGCAGGTTTTGAGGTTCATAGAAACGTTGAAAAAGCATAAAATCCTCCAAACAATTCCGAACTATACAACATTCTCGCTGAGACGGATGACGCCATTTTTATATTCAGGCACCACTTTCAGAAGGTCCTTCTGGAAGCAGTACGCAAGGTCCTCTTCCAGGTGAAGCTCCTCAAGGACTTTATAGTGCTTTGCCTCTTTCACATAACTGATCAGGTCTGGATGGCTTTCATAGATGAAAAGAGAGGTCCTGGCAATATCTGTCAGTTCATAGGATTTCTCCTTCAGCATCTCATGGATCAGCGCTCCTGTGGTGATGAAATCGTCCATACTGAACTGTCCGTTGGTTCCGGAGTTCACCACAATGATGTCCGTGTCCTCCCTTACAGCTTCCTTTGCCACAGCTGTCGCATTCAGAAGAGCTCCGATGAGCACTCTTTTGGCCGCACTGCTTCTGGTGATAGCCAGAGTCCCATTGGTGGTGGTCAGAATCACATTCTTATCATGGATGGCCGTATGGGTATATTCCAGAGGGGAGTTAGACAGATCAAACCCTTCAATCTTCTGGGCCTTTCTTTCACCGCCCAGAACCACCTGCTCCAGTTTTTTCTTTGTGAGAAGAGCCTCCTCCACAGACAGCACAGGGACCACGCTTTTTGCACCATTTTTCAGCGCCGTGATGATTACTGAGGTGGCTCTTAACACATCCACCACCACCACAGCAGTTCCCTTCACCTGTTCTTGGCTGACTTCTTTTCCCGTCAGAATTACATCAATTTTCATTTTTTTCTCCTGTTCCAAGCATTTCTGCTTCTTTTGTTTCTTTTTTTCTATAGTTTTTCCCCTGATAGAGATCATGGTCCACAAAGTACTGGTCTATGGCATTGAGCACTTCCCATTTCTTCAAGGACCACAGAGGTCCAATGAGAAGATCTCTGGGCGCATCTCCAGTGGTCCTGTGGATCACCACAGACTCCGGAAGCATGGCAATGGACTCCGCCACCAGGGATACGTACTCTTCCATGGAGAGAAACGTAAGCTTTCCCCGTTCATAAAGGTGCACCATGGGGGTGTCCTTCATGAGATGAAGAAGATGGAACTTCACCCCTTGTATATCTTTTCCTGCCAGGTAGCGCACCGTTTCTTTCATATCTTCCAGACTCTCAGCAGGGAGGCCGAAAATCACGTGGACCACCACATCTATGCCAATACTTCTCAGCTTTTCCAGCGCCTCCTCAAACACAGGCAGATCATATCCTCGGTTGATCTTTCTGCCCGTCTCATCGGATACACTCTGAAGCCCCAGTTCCACAAAGGTATAGACTTCATCCCGAAACTCTTCCAGCACATCCAGCACTTCTGCCCCCAGACAGTCCGGTCTTGTGGCGATGGAAAGAGCCACCACACCTTCCTTGCTGATGGCTTCCCGGTACTTCTCCCGAAGCACTTCAGGCTCTGCGTAAGTATTGGTATAGGCTTGAAAATAGGCGATATACTTTCCACTGTGCCATTTTTTCTCCATCATACAGCGTATATCCTCAAACTGCCTTGTGATGCTGAAATTTCTGTCTCCAGCAAAATCACCGGAACCCCGTTCACTGCAGAAAATGCATCCTGTGCCGTGGATGGTTCCATCCCGGTTTGGGCAGGAGAATCCTGCATCCAAGCTGATTTTATATACTTTATCCTGAAACTTCTCTCTTAAAAAAGCGTTCAGGCTATGATATCTTTTGTTTTCCCAAGTTTTCATTCTTCACCAAGTCTTTCTACTTATTATCTGAAACAAACATCCACCTAAAATTATACATCCTTTTGGCCCAAAAAAAAGAAAAACAGTACCCTCCGGCATAAGGCCCGGTACTGTTCACAATCCTAACAATGACTATTCCAAGGAAAAATATGCTTTGATCCCTTCTACCATACCTTCCACAAGTTTTGCCTGATACGCTTCCTCAGAAAGAAGCACATCCTCTTCACGGTTGGACATATACCCCATTTCAATGATGGTGGCAGGCACTTCAGACCAGTTGAGACTGACCATATGGTCCATGGGTACTGCTCCCACAGGACTCGCTCCTGTCTTTTCCACCATGGCATCATGGAGAAGCTCCGAAATCCTTCTGCTTTCGTCACTAAGATGAGAAACATAAGGATTGTCCTTGGATGGATAAATGGTGAGAATTCCTCTTTTCTTGCTGTTCTCACTTCCATTGGCATGGATGGAGATATAGAGATCTGCTCCCCAGGCATTGGCCATTTCCGCCCGTTCCTTATTGCTTAAAGAAACCTCATGGGATGTCCGGACCATTTTCACCTGGAATCCCTCCTCCAGCAGTCTTTTCTCTAATTTCTCTGCCATGAGGAGATTGAGTTCATACTCATAAATACCTGTGGCCACCCCTCTGGTTCCAGAGGTTACCCGGTTCTTGGTCTCACTGCTGCCAGGACCCAAAGGCTCCTGATTCTTATCCTGCACCTTCTGGTGCCCCGCGTTGAGGACAATCAGCTTCTTGGGTTCTTCCGGTTTGTTCTTTTCTTCCAGAATGGTTTCATGAAGGACCAGGATGTCAGAATCTTCTCCTCTCAGCCTTTCATATTCTTTCAGAAGAGCCAGCGCCTCATCAAAGGCTTCTTTTTCCAGAAGTGTTTTTCCTTTGGTGAGAAACTCTTTTTTCATATCCTCCAGAAGGGCTTCTTTCAAGAGCACACCTTTTTCATCTTCCTGATGGACCCCTTCCAGGGATTTCAGCACTTCCGCATAGTTTTCCTTCTCAAGATAAGCTTCCGCTTTTTTCAGCGCAGTTCTGGAAGCCTCCAGAACGATGGCATACTCAAGCTTTTCCATAAGGGTGATGCTGTCACTGTTTTCGTTATAAAGCGCCTCAAAATATTCTACCGCTTCCTCATACTTCTCCGCCTGAAGGAGCACTTCCCCTTCTTTCATCTTCGTGTTGAATGCTTCTCTGCTGCTGGATTTACATCCAGTAAAGAGCACAGCGAGGGACAGGATAAAGACCATGAGGAAAATCTTTTGTTTTCTTTTCATGCCAATGTTTCCTTTCAACCCTTTTTAGACCCTTTCAATATCACGATGCTGGGTCACTGCCGGGAATGCTTTTTCTTTGAGATACTCCGCAGTCCTTCTGGCAAAGGATACCGAGCGGTGCTTGCCGCCGGTGCATCCATAAGCAATGACCAGTTGGCTCTTCCCTTCTTCTGTGTAGAGAGGGATCAGGTACTCGATGAGATCAATGAGTTTCAAAAACAGACTCTCTGCCTGTTCTGTTTGCATGACGTAATGAAACACCTCATCCTGTAGTCCAGTCTTCTCCCGAAGCTCCGGAACATAGTAGGGATTTGGCAGGTACCGGAGATCAAATACAAGATCCGCATCATTGGGAATTCCGTATTTGTATCCGAAGGACACCGTCTTGATCTGCATCCTGTGGTTTCCTTCCACAGAAAAGAGATTATTCACTTCCTTCTTCAGTTTCTGACTGGAAAGGAATGTAGTATCCAAAATATAATCTGCACGGCTCCGGATGGTTTCAAAGGAAGTTCTCTCCAGATCAATGGCTTTTTCCAGCGAGGTCAGCTCACTGTCCATCAGTGGATGCTTCCTTCGGGTTTCCTTATACCGGTTCAGGAGCACCTCATCGGATGCGTCCAAAAATAAGAGCTTATACCGGATTTTATTTTCATCAAGAAGATTGATCTCCTCGTTGAGACTGGTGAAGACATTTTTGCTTCTGGCATCCACCACCAGGGCAATCCTGTCATTTTTCCCTTTTGTGCCGATACTGAGCTGCGCAAACTGCAAAAGGAACTGTGGTGGAAGATTATCCACACAGAAAAACCCCAGATCCTCCATAGCATTCACCGCAACTGATTTTCCAGCGCCGGACATTCCTGTAACGATGACAAGCTCCATGACGCACCTCCTGTTTCTGTTTTACTTATCGCTGTCACTGACTCTTGTTATTTTGAGTCTTCTTTCTTTCTGATTTTTTCTCCTTCGTAGAAGTCCTTGGCAATATTCCTGTAGCCCATTTCCTTCAGAACACGGACCACCACACCTCGGATTTCATAGGTGGAAGTGATGCCTTCCTCCCCCCGGACTTTACGGATGGTTTTCTCCACTTGATGGGAGATGAGATCCAGTTCCTTCTCTGTCACCTGGATTTCAGAATCTCTGGCGCTGTTGGCCACCGATACTTTGATGCGTTCCAGATCAAAATCAATAATTCTGCCATCTCTCTTTACCACTTTCAGCATGATACTCCCACCTTTTTTTATATTCTTGCCTTTATTATACTATAATCCTTGGAAATTATAAGGTTCTACAGGATTTTTACCTGGAAAAACCAGAAGAACCCCTCCGTTGTCCGCGAATTTATGAACCTGTTTTAAACATTCTAAGCAAACTATAAACCCTTAGATAATATACTTTAAATAATCTGACTATTCCTCCTTTTTCACTGCAGAGTGATGTATAATAATACTTGTCGGATGTCGGATATACGTTTGTATGAGGAGTGATTTATTATGAGTAATACAGTATATCAAGTATCAAGTCGAAGCGGTGTAAAAGCCAAAAAACTCAGAAGAGACGGGATTATTCCTGGTGTTCTCTATGGTAGAGAGTTCAAGGACTCCATCCCTTTGGAGATGACTCTTTCAGAAGCCAATAAGCTATTGAAAGAAAACACAAAGTCATCCATTGTAAAACTGGAAGGTCTGGAGAAAACCGTCACAGCCATTGTGAAAGATGTGCAAAGAAATGGAGCCACCTTCCTGCCGGAACACATTGATTTCCAAGCCATCTCTTTAAGAGAAGTCATTTCAGTGACCGTTCCTCTCCAAATACTGGGTGAGGAAAGCCTGACCCATAGAAGACTGCTGTTCCAGCCTAATGTGCAGGAACTGATTCTAAAGGGACCTGCAGAAGATCTGCCTGAAAAGCTGGAAATTGACGTTTCAGAGCTGAACTTTGAAGATAAAGTCCACCTGAGCGCTCTCTCAATTCCTGAAGGAATTGAAGTAGAAGCTGAAGAAGATGTGCTGCTCGGCGTCGTTCTCTCCGCACAGATGGCAGAAGTGGATGAAGATGCAGAAGAACCTTCAGAAGACAGTGCTGAACCCAAGGTCATCGGCGAAGAAGAATAACAATATAGCTAATTGAGACTGTTCCCCCACGGAACAGTCTTTTTCTGCTAAAAGCATACTTTACATACCTTTCGTTCATGTTTCTTTCAAATTCTGTTCAATAATTTATTGTATAATTAGTACACTCATAGGAGAGGTCTTTCCTTATCCTAAAATGTCAGAATATTACGATTAATTTAGGAGGTATACTATGGCGTACATCGTTGCAGAAAGATTCCCGCATCCTATCATTGAAAACGGAGAACCCCCTTTTGTTTCCATCTACATGCCTACAAGCAGACTGACCACTGAAACAAAGGATAATGAGATCCGATTTAAGAATCTGCTGAAAAAAGCAGAAGAAATGCTCGCAAAAAATTATCCCGGAAGAGCGGGAGAGGAGATATTAAGTGATTTAAAGACCCTTCTGGAGGATAAACCATTCTGGAGCTATCAGCTGGACGGTCTTGGCATCCTGGCCAAGAGGGATGAAATGGTTGTGTACAAGCTTCAGCGTGACGTGAAAGAATATGTGGAAGTCTCGAAAAACTTTTATGTGAAGCCACTTTTAAATGCCTATCAAACTGATGACAGCTACCAGATTCTGGCCCTCTACAAAACAAATTTCGCTCTCTTTGAAGGAAACCGTTACGGCATCAGAGAAGTGGAACTTCCTAAAGAGGAGAAAAAGTCTCTGAAAGATGTTGTGGGCAGTTTTTATGAGGAAAACAGAACCCATGGTGTATCCATGGGCGCCAGTGGTAAAACCATGTATGGCGGCGGCGGTGACAACCGGGATGAGGAAGCCGTGGACCAGGAGAAATATTTCCGATGGGTGGACCGTTACATTCATGAGAACCACTCCAAGCGCACCGATCTTCCACTGATCCTTGCTGCACTTCCAGAGCACCATGCAGAGTTCCAGAAGCTCAGCCACAACCAGTATCTTCTGAAAGACGGCATCAGGAAAGATCCGCAGACCGTCACCTCTGAAGAATTCATTACTTTTGCCTGGAATCTGCTTTTGCCAAAATATACCGAGAACATCAGAAAGCTCCACGATAAATATGAGTTCAACAAATCCAGGGAACTGGCTTCCGAAGATCTTAGTGAAATTGCAAGAGCCGCAGCTGCCGCCCGAGTGGATACACTCATTGTAAATCTTAATGCCATGATTCCTGGCAGCATCTCCAAAGATCTTGGCCACCTCAGCTTAGAGGATGCTGGCACAGATCTTCTCAACGACTTGGCTCTTCTTGCGCTGGAACAGAAAGCAAAAGTCATCGTGGTTTCTGATGATGAACTCCCCTTAGAGACAGGGGTCAAATCCATCTTCCGTTATCCGGAACCCAACAGAGCATAGTCTTTTCGGCAGCGGTGAATGAAAATTTCCTGCTGCCGAGTTTTTTTACTCTTGAAAACGATGCCTTATGATATACTGACCTTGAAGAAAGTAGTTTCATGTTTGGAGGTATATTTTATGAAGTTATTTGTGACAGATTTGGATGGCACTCTTCTGGGTTCCGATCATACCCTTTCCCCTTACAGCCTTGCATCCCTGAACAGCGCCATGGAGAATGGTCTCCCTGTGTGCATTGCCACTGGAAGATCCTATTCTGACATTCTGGAGATCATCAAAGATTTCAAAATCAGACCTTATATCATTTCCAGCAATGGAGCCAGTATCTACGACAATAACGGGAAGAAAATCTACTCCATCTCCATTCCAAAGGATCAGGTGAAAGACATCATCCAGTATCTTCAGGGGCAAAACCTCGAGTACGAGGTGGCGGATGATGAATATACCTATATCACAAAGGAGAGTCTTGCGATTCTCCATAAAGAACTGGAGGATGTTGGAGCATTGGATTCTGCCAAAAAGAAAGAACTGGAGCAGGATATTCTGGGTCTTGTCCTATCTCAAGGAAACCTAAAAGTGGTGGAGGATATGGAGACTTTATTAAACTCCATTGACAGCGGAAACAGCGTGTCCTCCATCAGTGCCTATTTAAATAAAATCCATAAGGCCATGGAGTATTTCACCATGGATAAGAGAATCCGGACCTTCAGCTCCTGGAAATATAATTTTGAGATGACCAGCAGCAAAACCAGTAAAGGCATCGCTCTGACACACCTGTGCCAGAGCCTTCAGATAGATCTTCAGGATGTGGCAGCCATTGGGGACAACTATAATGACCTCTCTATGATCAAGGTTGCCGGTATCAAAGGCGCCATGGAAAACGGTGTGGAGCACATCAAAGCCATGGCGGACTACTTGGCGCCTACCAATAATGAAGATGGAGCAGTGAAATTTTTGCAGCACTTAATCGAAAAAGAATAAGGAGTTGATGTTTATGCGTGAATTAGGCGAATTCTTAGGTTGGTTTACCGTGGTTTTTTTCTCCCTGTCCTTTCTCAATCCCGTTGTGAAGTATGTGCAGAAAACCTTTGGTAAGACTCTCCTTAAAAAAGAAGCTCTCAAGAAACCTTGGCAGATGTTCATGAAGATCATTGTAATAAACCATAGACTCTTTGGCCTCATGGCAGCTCTGGGTGCTGTAGGGCACTTCCTTGTCCAGTACAGCCGCTGGGGATTTGTTCTCAGTGGTGTCGTTCCGGCAGTACTGATGCTTCTTCAGGGAGCCCTTGGGTATCTGGTTTCCAAGGCTAAGAAAGACACCAAGAAAACGCTGCTTCTCGTTCATAAAATCATTGCAGTACTGATGGTCCTTGCCATCGCCACGCATCTCATTCAGATGGGTTAGCTGCATGCCGCACTAAAAAATCAAATATGATGATTGTATCAGGTTCCCCTTTGGATTATAATGGGCTCAATTATAATCCAAAGGGGGCTATTTTTATGTCATTTTTCGAACTAGATGGAATGAAGCTTTTCTATGAGCTGCGGGGAAATCCAGAGGGAGAGGAGACCATTTTGTTTCTCAATGGTGTCATGGCATCCACAAACAGCTGGTACGTGCTGTCGAAACCTTTTGAGGAGACGGGGTACCAGGTGCTTCTTCACGACTTCAAGGGTCAGCTGAAATCTGACAAACCACAGGGACCTTACACTTTTAACGAGCATGCGGATGAAGCAGTGAAACTCATGGATCATCTGGGCATCCAAAAGGCACACCTGGTGGGTACTTCTTATGGGGGAGAAGTAGCCATGAGGCTTGCCATGCATTACCCTGAGCGAGTTCAAAGTATGGTGGTCATCGACTCCACCAGCGAGAAAACCGCTGTGGGCAGCGCCTTTGTATCCTCCTGGAAAGCACCAGCCCTTGCTGGCGATGGCGAGTCCTTTTTCAACACCCTGATGCCTTCCATTTATGGAGAAAAGTTCATCAAAGAGAACAAAGAGTTTCTGGCTCAGAGGGCAAAAGCCACTAAAGGCATTGGACAGGACTATCTATCCGGGCAGGTGACTCTATATGACAGCTTTCTTCAGGATGTACAGATGTCAAAAGAAGAGCTTCAGTCCATCAAAGCCCCTTCTCTCATTGTCTGCGGAGAACAGGATATCCTGAAAACACCGGACGAGTCCCTTCGGATCCACCATCATATTTCCGGATCTGAGTATGTGACCCTTCCGGAGTGCGGTCATGTATCCATCTTCGAGAAGCCCAATGAAGTGACAACGATTCTTCTAGGCTTCATCCTGAAGAACAAATTAAAATAAACTGCTACCACATCTCTAAAAAGCATCCATCCTGGAGGTTTCTCTATCGGTATGGATGCTTTTTCCCATGGAAATAAAATCTTCGTAAATTTCACAGATTCAAAGAGAAAACTATTTCAAACTTAAATTGTTTCAATTTGTCAGTCAATTTACCTCAATTATTGAGGGATTCTCCATTCTTTCTTTGTCCGTCAAAGGTTCTTCTTTTTGACAAAGAAAAGTCAGAGGCGTAACATATAAAACGTCGTTTTAGGAAAGAAAGGAGACTTTATGCAATTATTAATTCTTATTTTGAAAGATCTGGACTGTATCACTACCCTCATCACTTCACTGGCAGAAGCCGGAGTGAAAGGTGGAACCCTTCTGGAAGGAAAAGGCATGGCCAACATCCTCATGAAGCAGGAAGAAGTGCCGATTTTCGGTATGCTGAGACACCTCATGAATGACACCATCGAAGAAAAGAGCCATGTGCTTCTTTTCGTCCTTCAGGAAGAACAAGTGCTTCCAACGAAATCCACCATCAAGCGCATCACTGGAGATCTCAACAAACCTGGCGCAGGAATCATGTTCTCCATTCCCATCACTTCTGTGGAAGGACTGGGTGAATAACCATGGAAAACAGTTTATTTATACATTTGGGCATTGCTCTGCTGCTGGCACTTTTTTCCAGCAAACTGGTAAAGAAACTCCATCTGCCTAATGTCACAGGGTATCTTCTCATGGGGATCCTTGCCGGTCCTTATGTGCTGGGCATCCTGACAGAGGAATCTGTGGCAAGTTTTCATTCAATCTCTGAGTTTGCACTAGGCTTCATCGCCTTTTCCATTGGTGCAGAATTTAAACTCAGTTATCTGAAGAAAGCGGGTAAAGCCCCCATCATCATCGCCATTCTGGAAGCACTTTTGGCAGTCGTGTTTGTGGACATTGCCCTCATTGCCACCGGTCATAACCTTCAGTTTTCTCTGATGCTGGGTGCCATTGCCGCAGCTACTGCTCCAGCCGCTACGCTCATGGTTGTAAGGCAGTACAAGGCAAAGGGACCCGTAACAGAAACTCTCATGCCTGTGGTTGCCATTGATGACGCCATTGCTCTGATGCTTTTCGGCATCTCCCTGGCTGCAGTAAAAGCTCTTGGAGCCACAGGCACCAGTCCGCTTTGGCTGACCCTTGTGACACCGGTTCTTGAAATTATTCTGGCTCTTTTACTCGGGGCTGTCATGGGTGTTCTTCTGATGCTTCTTGTAAAATGGTTCTCCAATAAAGGAAACAGACTTGCTATTTCAATAGCCATGATCGCCATCACTGTTGGACTTTCCAAGACCTTCGGACTCTCCGAGCTTCTTTCTGTTATGTCCATGAGTGCATTATTTGTGAACCTCTCCAAAGACTCTGAAGCCATCTTTAGTATGGTGGACGGATTCACACCGCCCATCTTCATGCTGTTTTTCTTCTTCTCTGGAGCGGACCTCAACATCGGAATTCTTCCATCCGTAGGCATGACGGGTCTCATCTATGTAGTGGTCCGAGTGCTTGGGAAAGTCCTGGGCGCAACCCTGGGCGCTTCCGTATGCAACTCTCCGGAACCTGTGAAGAAGTATCTCGGATTCACCTTGATTCCTCAGGCTGGTGTTGCTATCGGTCTTGCAACCCTTTCTCTTAGCGTGGTGCCTGAGTTCGGACAAGCCATCAAGGTCATCATCCTTGCTGGTACTGTCATCTATGAGCTGGTAGGTCCTGTGGCCACGAAGATTGCTCTGACCAAAGCCGGCGATATTGAACCTGCAATGAAAAAGAAACTGAATCCAGCTCTATAACAAAGAGAAGACCTGACAAACTTATCGTCAGGTCTTCTTATTTTCTCTGTATTTAATTTTGTGATAGGGTCTAAAACTCTAGAAGCACATACCCTTCATCTTCTTTGATCTTACTTTTTCGTAAGCTCCAGGAACTTCTCAATATCTCTTTCCACAATCTTCAAAGAGTCTCTGAAGAAGTCTGGTTTTGTCACATCAATGTCCATGAGCTCTGCCACTTCTTTGATGCTCTTCTTTCCAGTGACAGAAAGCAGCGCATCATACTCTGGCACAAAGGACTCTCCGCGCTTCAGGTAGATGGCGTACAGACCCTTGGAGAATAGAAGTCCGAAGGCATAAGGGAAGTTGTAGAAGTTTCTGCCTGCAGAGTAGTAGTGGGTCTTATTGAGCCACATGTACGGATGCAGCACTTCCTCATCCAGTCCGTCTCCGTAAGCTTCTTTCTGGGCTTCCAGCATAAATGCACAAAGCTCTTTCACAGAAAGGGGATGATCCTTTCTTGTTTCAAAAAGCTTGGTTTCAAAGAGGTATCTGGAATAGATGTCCACGATGACTTGAGTGGCATCGGAGATGCTCTGCTCGAGAATGGTCACCGCTTCCGCATCACTCATTTCCTTCAGCGCCGCCTGAACCACGATGGTTTCACAGAAAATAGATGCCGTCTCGGCAATGGGCATGGGATAGCTGCTGTTTAAAATGGTTTCCTCTTTCAGGTTGAACCCATGATAGCCATGGCCCAGTTCATGAGCAAGGGTCGTCATGTTGCTGAAGCTTCCGTCAAAGTTTGAGAGAATTCTTGATTCTCCGATGACATGAAGATTAGAGCAGAACGCGCCACCTCTTTTACCTTCCCGTGGCTCCACATCCAGCCAGTTCTTCTCATAGGCTTCCTTGGCATACTGACCAAGTTTCGGGCTGAAGGTGCTGAAATTCTTCACGATATAGTCCATGGCTTCCTCATAAGTGAACTGCATCTCACTTTCGCCCATGGGGGCAAAAAGGTCATAGAAAGGCAGTCCCTTCTGATGTCCAAGAAGCTCAGCTTTTCTCTTTAAGTACTTTCTGAAGCTTGGAAGAGACTCTCTTATGGCGTCAAACATGGCGTCTAGAGTTTCCTTCTCCATACGGGACTGGAAGAGCGTCTCATGAAGAGGCGTCTCAAAGCCTCGGAGCTCTGACACCGTGAGCACTTCTCCTTTGATGCCGTTCAGGGCAGCAGCTGAAGACTCCTCCACTTTTTTGTAGGCGGTTAGTTCTGCCTCATACGCCGCTTTTCTCACGGAAGGATCCTTGTCATAGGCAAGGTTTCTCACCGCAGGAAGTGGAAGAGACACTTTCTCTCCTTCTTTCTCCATCTCCACCAGAAGGGTGGAAGTCAGGATATTCTGTAGATTCGTCCAGGCTTTGGAGCCTGTATTGGACATCTTTGCAATGAGCATTTCTTCCGCATCACTTAACAGATACTGTCCTTCTTTTTTCGTTTCCTCCAGAAGAAATCTGTGCTCCGTTAAGAAGGCGCTTTCGCTGACAATTTCTTCCAGATTCTCAAGCTTTTGCACAAACCTCTTAAAGAGCACTTCAGCCTTTGTAATGGCAGAAAGCTTCATGGCTATTCTTGAAAAATGCTCTCTGGCTGCTTCATTTCTCGCATCTGTGGACATGGTGAGGTTTGCGAACCCCATGACCCTTGATACGAGATTTGACATCTCCATCTCATAGTGAAGGTAGGTCTCAAGCTTCTCCTTGGCCTTCTCCACTCCCTGAAACTCTTTCTCTGCATAGGCATTGATTTCTTCGATGAGGGTGAGGATCCTTTTTGAATCCCTCAAAAATTCAGGGGATTCAAAGCTCTCATACAGTTCTTTCAGACTCCATTTCATTCTAGTTCCACCTTTCTTTGTTCCATTTTGTTATTCCGATTATAACATCCGCTTCAGGGAAACTGAAAAGAGAGCCGTCTTTTCTGTACGGCTCTCCAAGATTCTGTGTTATTGAATATAGATGGTCCTTTTCTGAAGTTCTTCCAAAGAAAGCTCCACAATCACCGCCAGAAGGGTTACTGGAATGGACCCCATAAGGATGAGGATCATATCAAAGGTCCTGACCCCGTTGACCACAAGAACCCCAAGGCCACCAGCCCCTGCTGCTGCCGCTAAGGTTGCAGCACTGATGTTGATCACCGTGGAAGTACGGATACCCCCTAAAATGGCATTCATGGCCAAAGGAATCTTCACTTTTCTGTAGATTTCCACTTCACTCATCCCCATGCCCTTTGCAGCCTCCACAACACTTTCCGGCACTTCCTCAATCCCCACCACCACATTATAGACAATGGGCATCAGGGCATACAGGTACAGGGCGATCAGTGCCCCCTTAAGACCATAGCCCACCACGGGCACCACCAGAGCCAGAAGTGCTGCCGAAGGAAAGGTCTGTCCAAGGCTCACCAGTTTCAGAAGAGAATCCTTGAAAGGTGCACCTACTTTCGTGGTGAGAAAGATGCCCAGGAAGATTCCTGAGGATATAGCCAGAGCACTGGAAATCACAACCATCTCCATATGTTCGGTAAAAAGCTGGGACAAAGGCGTTCTGGATCCTTCTGGAAACTTGGAGAGGAAATATCTGCCGAGAAACCCTTCAAACTCCTTGGGGAAAATAAGAAGAAGCGCCAGAAGGACACTGAGAAGAAGTGCAGCATACAGCCTACTGTTCTTCATGGCTCCACCTCCTGATGACCTCCATGATGGCTGCCAGCGTGATGCTGCCTCCGCCAATGGGAAGTCTTCCTACACCAAGAAGCATCATGGTGGAGAGGGCTTCTTTCAGAGTGGTTTCCTCTGGAAGCGGCTCTCCGGGAAGGGGCTTCTCTTCCCTAAAGTCCATGGCTTTGAATCTGGTGAGAAGGCTCAAGGTTCCTTCTTTCCCGAAGAAATCCTCCACAAAAGGATCCTTAGGCCTTAGAATCACTTCTTCCGGTGTTCCCTCCTGAACAATGTTCCCCTCTTTCATAAGGCAGATCCGGTCCGCAAGAAGCAGAGCTTCTTCCACGTCATGGGTCACAAAAATAACTGTTTTTCCAAGCTTTTTCTGAATCTCCCGGAACTCTTTCTGAAGCCTTACTCTGCTGATGGGATCCACTGCGCCAAAAGGCTCATCCATGAGAAGAATCTGAGGATCCGCCGCCAGGGCTCTGGCTACCCCCACTCTCTGGGCTTCTCCCCCTGAAAGCTCCTTTGGCAGTTTTTTTCCATAAAGCTCTGGCGAAAGACCCACCAGCCTCAGCATCTCCTCTCCTCTTTTTCTGATGTCCTCTTCCTTCCATTTGAGAAGCCGGGGCACCGTTGCAATGTTCTCCTCCACGGACATGTGCGGAAAAAGCCCAGTGCTCTGGATGACATACCCCATTTTCTTTCGAAGAGACTCCACTTTGAATGCATCCACAGGCTCTCCCTCCACAAAGATCTCCCCCGAGGTGCGGTCAATCATCTTATTGATGAGTCGAAGGGTGGTGGATTTTCCACAGCCCGAAGGACCCAAAAGCACATATAGCTCTCCTTCTTTGACCTCCAGAGAGATACCCTTCACCGCCTCATAGCCCTCATAATTTTTCACAACATTTTGCAGTTTTATCATACTTCATCCCTCCTCAATCTCTTCACCAGCGCTTTCAATAGGCTGTCTAGGATCAGGGTCATCACCACAATGGGAATGACGCCAAGTAGCACCAGATCCGGAGATCCTTCTGCAAGACCCAGGAACACAAAGCTTCCTAGTCCTCCGCCCCCCACAAGGCCAGCCAATACTGCGCCTCCTAGGGTCTGAACCATGGCTATGCGAAGACCCGTCAGAATGATGGGCAGCGCCAGAGGGAAAAGAATCCTGCGGAATATTTCAGACCTGTTCATCCCCATGCCTCTGGCCGCTTCGATGACATTCTGGTCTACTGTGGAAAACCCCACCAAGGTATTTCTGCCGATGGGAAGGAGTGTGTATAAAGTCAGGGCAACAAAAGCAGGTGCCCATCCAATCCCGCTGACGCCAAGGGCTTTAAAAAAAGGAAGTCTTCCCAGGGCCGCCAAAGGAACCAAAAGCACACCAAAAAGAGACAAGCTGGGAATGGTTTCCAGGATGGAGAGAGGCACCATGACAAAAGACTCCAGCTTTTTTCTGCGGTATGCCAGATATCCCAGAGGAACAGCAAGGAGCATCCCTGCCAGCACTGAGCCCATGGAAAGGAACAGATGCTCCGTGAAGCTGGTGAAAAACTGGGCTTTCTTATTCTCAAACTCTTTCATGATGGAAAACACCTGAAACTGTCCAGAAGAGAGAAGAAAGGCCGTCACTGCGCCGCAGAGAACAAGCCCCATATAGATGAGATACTTCCTTCTGGGTTTCTTTGACAGCCCATGCCCCACAAGAAGATACACCATGAGAAGCATCCCGTAGAATCCGGCGGAAAAGGTCAGCCTCATGGTGGGCGCCTCTTTTGCCATATCCAGGGAGACTCTGCCCAGTACAAAGAGAATCCCCGTAAACAGAACCGGAGAAAGGATGCCGGAAACCACTGCCTTCTTTTCTGAAAAATCATAAGAGAGCAGCATCAGCACAAGAAAGCCCATGACAAAAATCATCATGGGCAACCCAGCAAGCTCAAAGAGCCTGAATTTTTCTCCCGGCGCAATGCGGTTGGGCTTCACTTCGGAAATATTCAGTAGAAGCAGTGACATCAGCGCTAAAAAGCTGTACACCAAGTTGGGATAATCTAGTTTCTTCTTCAAAAGCAGCACCTTCCATCTCGTCTGTTATGGCAGCAGATTCTTTTCAGTGAGGAATTCCTTGGCCACATCTTTGGGAGATTTACCATCCACGATGACGGCCTTGTTCATTTCCTGCAGATTTTCTTTTGTGAGGAGCGCAAATACTTTCTCCACGATCTCCTTCACTTCCGGATACTTGTCGAGGACTTCTTTCCGGATGATGGCCGAAGGCTCATAAACAGGTGGAATAGATTTCGGATCCTCTATAATCCTAAGCGCCAGATCCACTAAAGATCCATCTGTGGCATAGGCAAGGGCCACATTGACGCCATCGGTTCCACTGGCCAGAGCTTTCAGAGTCTCTGCGGTGTTTCCATGGGGCAGTAAAATCAGCTGATTTGGCTGAAGCTTGAATCCATAAGCTTCTTCCAATCCCAGAAGGCCCTGCTCTTTTTCAGCAAAAAGCTGAGAGGTGATGAGCTTCACTTCTCCACCTTCATTGACATATCTTGCAAAGTCTTCCATGGTGGCAATACCATTCTCTTCCGCAAAATCTTCTTTCACGGCCAGAGCTTCCGTATTGTTTGCCTTGGCAGGTGTCATCCAGATGAGACTGTTCTCTTCTTCATCATAGGCCTTTATGGCTTCATAGCCTTTCACTGCATCTACCCAGACCGAGGGGTCAATGCCCTCTGAGTAGAACTGTCCGTTTCCTGTATAGTCGATACCAAGATCCAGTTCCCCCTGCAACAGCGCATTTCTGTGCACATCCGGGGTTCCAAACTGCACCTTGTCCTCGATGAGATATCCATTATTTTCCAGGGCCAGCAGCAGCATATTGCCAAGGATTCCGCCTTCTGTATCCACAAAGGAGCCTAAGGTGATGGCATCTTCCGGATTCTTCACTTCTTCCCCGGATTCTTTAGATCCACAGGCAGAAAGTATACCAAGAGCCAGGGTCAATGACAAAAGCAGTCCAATTTTCTTTCTCATATCTATCTTCCTTTCATTTTTTCAGTGTAGCGTAATCTTATCATACTTCTTTGTACTTACTATTATATCTTCTCTATTACGACCAAATGTAATATTTCATGAAGAATAAAGGAACAATGCATGAACTTTTTACCCTAAATTTCAATGCCTATAATTATCATTGCTCATCTTGTGTATAACCTTCTAAAAAAGAATAGTTATCCATAGAAAAAGGTTTTTTATCCACAATCTGTGGATAAGCCGTGACCAAATCTTCTGACAATATCCTTTTGCATTCCAAATGAGGGGAAAGAAAAAGAGCAGGTCTCCCATGGTTTTCCACAGGTCCTGCTCCTAGTTTGTTGATAATTATAATGCTCTTTCTAATTTATGAAATTTTACCAAAGGAAGCACATCTTTGATGGGCACCTTTCTGACTTCTTCTTTTTCTCTGTAGCTCAGAAGTTCTACGGAACCATTGTTGAGGTTTTTTACTCTCCTCAAAAGATTCTTCCCCTGTACAGATACCAGCATGAAGCTTGTTCCTTGAATATCCTTCGCTTCCACACCAAACAGAAGATCGCCCTTCATGATGCCATAGCCTTTCAGATCCTCACTTCCCGATTTCACAAGAAGCACTTTATCCATGGGAAATCCTTCAATCTTCTTGCTTTCCACCACATATCCTTTATGGGAAATAGGACTTTTCATGGTTTCATCAAATACAGGCACATTTTTGATATTTTCGCCAAAGGCCTGGTTCCAAAGCTCATTCACCGGTGTTTTCGGTGCCACATAGACTTCTTTCTTGATGACTTCCTTTGTTCTTGCCACAGACTCTGTCTGAGCCGCTTCCTCCAGGGAACCCAGCCCCATGGTGCTGATGTTTTTATCGAACACCTTGCTGAAGCGCTTCAGAAGATCCTCATTGACGACCTTTCTTCCCTGCTCCACTTCATTCACAAAGCTTTCAGAAACCCCCAGTTTTTTTGCCACCTGTTTCAAGGTCATATTGGCATCCAGCCTGTTTTTCTTCAGCTCTTCGCCTACTCTTGCCATCTTATTTTCACCCCAGTTTCTCCTGCTGCTGCGCTCTGCGTTCTTTTTCAATCTGACGGTTCTCTTCCCGTTCTTCCAGGAGATGCTCAATCATATAGTCAAAACGCCAACTGATATTGGTTTTTGTGATGAGGGCCATGATGGACCCAAACACATACTCTTTTCTGATTTTTGTGATCAGCTCTTTTAAATGATCATCCGCTTCAAAGCCGCAGTAGATCATAATTTTCACAACGCCCAAGGGCTCTCCCACATGAGGAACTTCTTTGTTTTCAATAAGTTCTCCCAGTGTGCCTCCAGCATTTCCTTGATGGATTTCATGAAGATGAAGTCCTTCTCCTCGAAGATGGGCCATCTCCGTTTCACTCAGTCCATAAACCAGTATTTTTTTATTCTCTGACATTGTACTCTCCTACAAGTTATTTAACACACACTTGAAAGATGCTACAGAACCTCTGGTGCTCCCAGGTCTTCTGCATGTTCTACTGTAACTTTTTCCATGATCTGGTCCACTCTTGGCATGTCTCTGTGGTCTCTGTCCACTCTGGCAATTTCCAGAGCATTCTCAAGACCTTCAATGACCGCACCAAATCCTGCGTACTGGCCGTCCAGATGTGGGGCATCAGCCACCATAAGGAAAAACTGGCTTCCTGCGGAATCATTGTGCTGGCTTCTTGCCATGGAAATAACACCTTTCGTATGCTTCAGATCGTTCTGGAAACCATTGGCCCGGAATTCCCCTTTGATTCTGTGCCCTGGTCCGCCAATGCCGATACCTTCTGGGCATCCACCCTGGATCATAAAGCCTGGGATGACTCTGTGGAACTTCAGTCCGTCATAAAACCCTTTGTTCACAAGAGACACAAAGTTCTTTACGGTGTTAGGTGCCAGATCTTTGTACAGCTCTATCTTAATTTCTTTTCCTGTTGCAAGTTTAATGGTTACGATTGGATTCATGTGTAAAACACTCCTTTTTAATTACATTGCCTCTCTATTATACCAAGAGTTCCAAAGAAAAGAAAAATATTCTTCCCACTTGACGTGAACATCTGTTTGTATTATACTTTAAACAGAACAAAGGTTCGTAGTGTCATCATCACTATCCGGCAGAAACATCTTCCCATGGGACTGCCCAGCTGAAGAGAATGTCAATCGTTCTTTTCCCTTTATATCATCTCATAACCCCATTTGGGGGTTTTTTTTTGAGAAAAATAAAAAATACGGCCTTGACATCCGGATCTAAAAGACTTAGAATCAATCATAAATCAAACAGCAAAGGCTTTGATGGGAAAGAGTAGTAAAAGTATGGCACTTAAAGAGAGTTTCCGGTGTGGTGTGAGGAAATAGGTCAGCTTCTATGAATACGTCCCTGAGCCAGGCACCGAAATACTTTAAGAGTAGGCTGCCTCGGAAGACTGCACCCGTTAACGTGCTAGGGTATGAATGTACCCGATAAGTTTTCTCATGGCGACATGAGAGATAAATTAAGGTGGTACCATGGAGCTTGCGTCTTCATCCTTTCAGAGAGAATCTGAAGGGATGGAGATTTTTTATTTTTGGCCGAAATAAAAAAGCCAGCAGTACAGAAGTATGGAGAAAAAAGAAGCACAGAAGCACAGGCAGTATGGAAGCATGGAGAAGAACAGAAGATTACGGAGTACGGAGAAAAAAAGTTGGGAGAATGATCGTATGGAAAACTTGGAACAATTGGACTCGATTCTGGCACTCATTGAAAAAGGGGCAGAGGAAGTCATCGGCATGGAAGAACTGAAGGAAAAACTGAAGCATGGCAGGAAACTGAAGGTGAAACTGGGGCTGGACCCCAGCGCACCGGACATTCATCTGGGACATACGGTGGTTCTCCGTAAACTGAAAGCATTTCAGGATCTGGGTCATGAGGTGCATATCATCATTGGAGATTTTACAGGAAGAATCGGAGATCCCACGGGAAAATCAAAGTCCCGGGTGGAGCTCTCCAAAGAAAAGGTTCTGGAAAACGCCAAAACCTACACGGATCAGATTTTTAAAATCCTTGATCCAGAAAAAACTGTGGTCCACTTCAACAGCACCTGGCTGGAAAAGATGGATCTTCAAGAAACCCTTCTTCTCATGAAAACCACCACTGTGGCGAGAATGATGGAGCGGGAGGATTTCAAAAAAAGATTTGAATCGGGTTTTCCCATTGGCCTCAATGAATTTGTCTATCCCCTTCTTCAAGGATACGACTCCCTCATAATCGAAGCGGATGTGGAGCTTGGAGGCACCGACCAGACCTTCAATCTTCTCATGGGACGTACCCTTCAGAAGTCCAGAGGACAGTCACCTCAGACGGTGCTGATGATGCCTCTCTTGGAGGGACTTGATGGTGTGGAGAAGATGAGTAAAAGCCTTGGAAACTATGTGGGCATTGACGAGGAACCTCAGGTGATGTTTCAGAAAATCATGACGCTTCCAGACAGCCTCATCCTGAAATACTTCACCTTAGTGACAGATCTGACACCCGAGGAGATCCTAAACAAAGAGAACACCCTGAAAGAGGAGAACCCCAAAAATGTGAAGCTTCAGCTTGCAAGACTCCTCACAGGACTCTACCACGGGGAAGAAGCCGCCAAGGAGGCGGTAGCTTATTTCACCACGGTGTTCACCAAGGAAGAGATTCCGGAGAATCTGCCGGAGCTTCTCTGGAAATCTACCAGTATTCCTTTGGCAGTTCTTCTGAGAGAAAGCGGCTATGTGGAAAGCCAGAATGCCTTCAAAAGACTGCTGACGCAAAAGGGACTTGCGGTCAACGGAGAAAAAGTATCGAAAGAAGAGGATTTTCCCCTGGAAGGAAGCTTCACCCTTTCCATCGGAAAGCGGACCCATGTGAAAATCATTTGCCCATAAATTGTAAAAGAGCCTCTCTTTTGCTAGAATGAATCTAGTACTCGTAACGAATACATACTACGCAGGAGGCGCTTTTATGGCAAGTACAGCACCCATTGGTTTTTTTGATTCTGGCGTCGGCGGCATCAGTGTTCTGAAAAAAGCCATGGCCCTATTACCACAGGAAGATTTTGTCTATTTTGGAGACTCCATCCACGCTCCTTACGGGGATAAAGATCTGGATACCATCAAAAGACTCTCTTTTCAGGTGGTGGAAAAACTCATGGACTATTCCATCAAAGCCTTAGTCGTGGCCTGCAATACTGCAACCAGCGCAGCCATCGAGGATCTTAGATCTATCTATCCAGATCTCCCTGTCATCGGCATTGAACCGGCCTTGAAGGTTGCCGTGGACCATACAGAAAAAGGGAATATTCTGGTCCTTGCCACGAAAAGAACTCTGGAGGAAAAGAAATTTAAAAACCTTTTGGACCGATATAAAGAAAGCCGCAGCGTGGAAACCCTTCCCCTGCCGGGCCTTGTGGAAATCATCGAAGAAGGTGGGGACTATCAGGAAAAAAGCTACCTTTACCTCAAAGAAGCGCTGAAAAGCGTGGAGAAGGAAATGAGCGCTGTGGTCCTTGGCTGCACTCACTATCCCTTCATCAAGCCTTCGTTAAGAAGGATCTATGGAGAGGATGTGCTCATTGTGGATGGCAGTGAAGGCACCGCAAGGCATCTGAAAGAGGTGCTCGCAAAGAAGAACCTTCTCACAAACAAAAAAGAGAAGGGAGCTCTTCTTGTTCTCAACTCCAGTCCTGATGAAAAGTTCCAGGAGCTCTCTCTAAGACTACTTGAAGAGAACAGCGACCAGTAGCAGCACGAAAATAAAAGCCTAAGCATCACTATTTTTTGATGCTTAGGCTTTTCGTTTTCTTTATTCCAGGATAAAGAGTTTCAGGGCTTCATCCTTTGAATACATCTCCAGTCTTTCCATTTCCTGAATGGCATAATTGTCGATGGAACGCTTGGCTGTGTTCTTGATCTTTGTATCGATGAGCTTCACCTCATCTTTGTTCTTTCCTGTCACCTTCAGCTCATAGTCCCGTCCGCTGAGAAGCTTGTAATGATAGTACAGAACATTATTTTCGCCGTCCTGCTTGGTGGAGGCATGAACTTCAGTCACATCCAGGTATGTGGACTCTCTGTTGGCAAATATGCTTCTGTCGATGAGCTTTGTCTCTGTGAAATCCACATAGCGGAAATAGCTGGTAAAGCCGATGAAGGCGATGAGGATGCTGACAAGAAGGGCAATCCCCTTCTGCTGCTGAGTGAGCTTTCCACGCTTATTGAATAGAGATATGCTGGCAATGGAAAAGAGGATCAGTGCTGCCGCAATCATGGCTGTCCCTACAGGGGGGATGAGTACGCCCCCTTTGGGCACGAAAATCAGGGAATCCTCTGCGCGGAACATGGATCTTCTGATGGTTTCAGAGAGCAGCACAAGAATCAGCACCAAAGCGGCCAGAAGAGCATACATCTGGCTCTTTTTCGGTTTCTTGAAAGCCATGGACTTTTCCTCTTTCTTCACCAGAACCTGATCCGGCTCCACCACATTCTTTTTCTTCTCTTCCTGAAGATCCTTGGCCAGTTTCAGATCCACCTGGTCTTCCTCTTTACTCAAGGGAAAAGGCGCTTCAAATTTCTCCTGACCTAAGGTTACTTTTTCTTTATCATCTTTGTTTTTTCCGTTCGTCATAGGACACCTCCCGCTCTATTATGGCAAATTCTTGCCGATGGATGCTTTGTATACAGAGAGCCAGTCTTCTGCGGTGAACTTTATCTTCAGTGCATCCACAGCATTTTTGATGCGGTCCAGTTTACCTGAACCCACGATGGGAAGGATCTTCGCCGGATGGCTTAGAAGGAAGGCATAGGCCAAAGTGTCCAGCCTCTCTTCCCCGTATTTCTCACCAATGGAGAGCAGCGTGTTTTTCACATTTCTGATTCTCTCAGAATCCCCTGTGAAAAGATCTCCCCCTGCAAGAGGGGACCAGGCCATGGGATAAAGCCCTCTTGTCATGAGGCTGTCCATGGTGCCATCTTCAAAAACCTGCAGATGAAGTGGCGAGATTTCCACCTGATTGGTCACCAGCGGAAATGGCACATAAGAGCTCAGAAGTTCAAACTGAGAAGGTTTAAAATTGGATACGCCAAAGTTTCTCACTTTCCCGGACTCATAGAGCTCTCTGAAGGCTTCTGCCACCTCAGCAGGATCCATAAACGGTGAAGGCCTGTGGATGAGAAGAAGATCCAGATGGTCTGTTCCCATATTCTTCAGGGATCTTTCCGCAGACTGGATGATATGTTTTCTGGACTGGTCATAGTGATGACTCTTATACTGCGGACGGTTCTCACAAGGAAACACAATGCCGCATTTGGTCACAAGGGTCAGCTTTTCCCGAAGACTCCGATCCAGCTTCAATGCATCTCCAAAGGCTTCCTCGCAGGAAAATCCTCCATAGATATCTGCAGTGTCAATGGTGCTCACACCAATCTCCAGCACTTCTTTCGTAAAGGAAAGCAGCTCCTCCGGCGTCATTTTCCAGTCCATCAGCCGCCAGTGGCCGTGAATGATCCGGTCCATATTCATGGTATCTGAAATTCTTACTGAATCCATAAGATCTCCTCCTGATTTTTCAGTCTTTTCTTCATTATATCCTGTTTTTTCCTCTTGTTACAAAGATTTTGAAAACTTCTTCCGGATCTTATCTTTTCCTCCGCGCTATTTTCACAGGAACGCTAAACAAATAGAAAACATTTCCTGAACCTTTCCTTCTTATATAGAAAAAGAACGGATGTCATAGTATGATGGAATTACAATAGATTACACAGAGAAAGGAAGTGCTGACCATGGATGAAAAGAAGAAACACGATGAGCTGAAATATGAGGAAGCCTCTTCTCATTTTGAAGCAGAAAATCTCAATAAGTATGATGAGCTGGAGCTGAAAGAAAAGAACCTTGTCATCAGTGAATTCGAAAAAGAGTATGTGGACCCTATCACAGAAGAAGTGAAAAATGCCAAAGATCTTCCAGGCTACGATGAAGAAGAAGTCAAAAAGCACAACCCGGATGAACTGCTGAAAAAAGAAACTGAAAACTAAAAAGCGAAACCGGAGACCTCAAATGGGTCTCCGGTTCTTTTTATGGTCAGATGGTTATAAACTGGTGATCTCTTTAAAGAGCTCCATGGCCGCATCTCTGGGGCCGCTCTTTTCTTTGCCGGGTACCCCCAGCTGTGTATAGATTTCTCCCACTTTGATGTTGTAGGCGAAGAGCTTGTCAAAGTAGAAATCAAGAAGCTTGTCTGTTTCTTCCTGCTTCTGGTAAGGGCCAAAGGGATTGGCGAAGTAGGATTCCACAAGGCCGTTTTCCTGTGTGGTGCCCTTGGCCATTCTCTTTCCGGAGCGGAAGACCTCTTTGGCCTCCTCCTGGTCTTTAAAAAATACAATGCCTGGCTCTCCTTCTTCCAGCACGTTATAGTTGTTGGCATACAGGAAAAGATCCACATTATATCCTTTGATGATTTCCTTGTAGGTGGCTACAGGCATCACAAGTCTTGCATTGGTTTTATCCGGATTCATGAAGATGGATCGGTCGATTTCCTTGAAGGCGTAGCCCTGATCCAAATCATCCAGTCTCACGAAGGCGCCGATTTCAGTGCCATACCCCATGATGGTGCCATCTTCATGGGCAAAAATACCCATATCATCAAAGACAATGGTCATGTCGCTGATGTGGTCCTCCGAAAGGCTTCGGAGCGCTTCTAAGGATTCTGATTTTCCTGCGCCGGAATCCCCGAGGATCACCACGTTGGCAGACTTTCCATTTTTCATGTTGATGTTCACCATGGCCCCATGGATGGGCAGATTGCCTCGCTTGATCATAAGAAGGTTATGCAGGGTAAGACTCATTTTCTTCATATAGCCAAAGTAGTCTATTTCATCACTGTAAGGAACAAATCCTGTCATGATGCCATTTTTATGGTCATCATAGAAGACATTTCCCATGGATTCATCGGTGTTTCTTCCACCAAAAACATAGACAATATCAGGCTTTCTGCCCATATACTCCTCTTCTCTTGCCATCTCAAAGAGATTGGACAAGGAGATGCCATGGGCCATGAGATCTCTGTGGAAATAGAGGAAGGCCACCAGTTTGCCGATTTTAGCTGGATAGCAGAAGAAATGGTCCTTATTGAGGTAGCAGTCCTCTATAGGATTTACAAAAGATTCCTTGAAATAGCCGCTTCTCGTATTCTTCTTCGGATAGGAGATAAAGGGAGAATCCATGACAATGGCGCTGATAAACGGAATGTCACTGAGGATCTCATATCCCTTTGGGATAGGCCAGAGTGTTTCTTGCAATATCACACCGGCATTAACACCTGCTGGCACCTGGCGGTACACATTCGGTTCAATGCCAAGAACATTCTTCTCCACTTTTCTGTAAAGTTCTAATATAAGATTGGTGAATTTATTATTGGCTTCTATGAAACTGGTTTGAGCGAGACCTTCTGTATTTCTTCTGTTCTGGATGACGGAGTAGCGCTCCATTCTTCTCCAGTAGGCATAAAAATCTTCTATGAGGGATACAAACCAGTCCCCGTCCTGAAGAAGCGGTGTATAATCTCCCCTAAGCTTCATGATTTCCTCTGATTTGAAAATAGTGAGAAGCTTCATCACTTCCACAAACTTATCCGTCAGATCCCTTATGGTTGCTTCTTTATAAAGAGAGACGAGCTGCTTGTAATTTTTCGTATTTCTTCTGGCAATAGACTCCAGGTATGTTTCAGATACCCTTCGGAAGGAATCAGATTCCAGGATCTTTTCAATGGTATCACAGTACTTGGCTGAAAAGTTGATCATAGCTTTGCCGCTGCTGAGTGAAAATTCTTTTTTCATGGGAGATACTCCTTTTCTTCTCTATCGTCGGATATGGTAAAATATCCTATGTTACATAGTATACAACAGATTTTTTGATTTTACCTTATAAACAAATGTATTTATGAAAAATTTCACGTTCATTTTTATCTGGTTTTAATTAATTTTTCGTATGATGAGTGCAACAGCAAAGAGAGGTGATCTTATATGAACCAGAAAAAACCCCTGACTAAATCCTCCCAGAACCGTTGGCTCTTCGGAGTTCTTGGTGGTTTTGCCGAGTACTTCAGCATTGATGCCACCCTGCTGAGAGTCGGATTTCTCCTGTTTTCCCTTCTCCCTGGGCCATCAATTATAATCTATATCATCTGCGCCATCATCATGCCAAAGGATGAAACTCCATATGCCTGATATTTCAAGGAATTTTATTCCTTCACCCTTTTAAAAAACCTTCTTCCCACCAGGGGAGGAAGGTTTTTTTGTTTCTTCACTTCACGAACATTACACTTTCCCGTTCATCTCCCGGACCCTTCGGATCCTCTCTTCCTCCTCCAGGATTTTCCCGTCATCATCCACCGTCACATGATATCCTTCATGGATTTCGGTCCTGAAATTTCCTTTAGCCACACTGAACCCTTTGAGACCAGGGGCATCGAGAAGTCCTTCTCTGATGGCTAGATATATCACTTCAGGATCCACAAGGGGATCTTCCACATCCTTCAGCTTGCTGATTTCTCCAAGAAGATACCGTACTTCTTTTTTCAAAAATTCCAGACGGTTTTTAAACCTTTTGTCTTCATGGATGTTCTCCAGAAGACCTTTGTCCGCGATTTCCATGGATTTTTTCACCATACGTATACTCTCCAGGATTTCCACACTGGTGGCTCTTTTCACCGCTTCGGAGTAAGACACCACATGGACAATATCCGGTTTTAGGAAGGTGCCATAGAACATGGTGGAGGATATAAGGCCCTTGGCCTGATCCATATCCGCAGGATAGGCAAGAAGTCCAGTTCTCACCATGCGGTAGATCTTAAAGTTCTCGTCCTCTTCCTCTCCCATGAGATCAATCTTCGCCTGCATCTTCGCCAGATCCATGAGGGGAGAAATGGACGGTGGGTTCGCCAGCATGTACTGCATCACCATCTCCTTCACCCCCAGGTGCTTCGCCACCTTGGCGGTGATGACGCTGATGGCCACTTCAATGACATCAGAGCAGTATCTTAATGCCCACTGATGGGATTCATTCATTTCCACAGGGACGCCCAGCTCTGCATTGTAGGCAATGGCTTCCATATTTTCACGGATGGCCCGAAGAAGCTCCCTGTCAGAGCGCCTGTCCAGCTGACTGTACCAGGTGAGCGGAATGGCCGCCCAGGCATTGTTTACAGTATCCTTCAGTATCTTCGAGAAAGGATAGAGATCCCTTGTACCGGAGTAGCAGCGCATCATCGGAAAGTTACCACGCCTTGTGGCTTCATACATCCATCTTAAGTGCTCCTCATTTCTGATGGGCACACCTCCTGCACCATCTTCTCCTTTTGGCATCTGGTCCTGCTGGAAATAATGCTCCTGAGCATTCTGGTCCGGTGCCAGCGAAATCACATCCAGAAGCTTGCTTTCGGCAAGGATCTTAATATGCTCATAAGTATCCTCCAAGGTTTCCAGACCGATGTGATGCCGGATGATGGGGAAAGGTTTCTTCCAAGCGATACGCTCTCCCAAGGTCTGGGGCGGAATCTCTTCCTCTGCATGCTCCTTCTCCATATTCCGGAGATAGATGACGCTTTCGGAGATGTCCTCGCTGCCGTCAAAGACCTTACGGATGTAGGAGAATTTTCTTGCCGCCTTGGCCGTCTCCACGGTACCTCCAAAGATGAAAATCATATCTTCAAAGCCCTGCTCACGGATGATCCCTTCCAGCTCCTTCAGAAGATAAAAAGCTCCTTCTTCGGACAGACGGTAGCTTAAAGCCACCACGTGGGGTTTGAACTCGATGATGCCACCCACCAGTTCCTTGATGGGCACTGCTGAACCCATATATTCCACCTGATAGCCTTCTTTTCTTGCCAATACACTGAAATTATAGATGCCTGCCGCATGGACACAATTGCCGATGGAGGCCACAATCATCTTGTTCTTCAAATATCTTCCTCTCCTTTTTTGTTCTCTACTTCGATGTCCTCCACTCTGACGCCTCTCATAAGGTCCTTATAGTCAAAATGAAGTTTTTCTGCAGTTCTTCCAGTTTCTCTGAAATTCTCTCCCAAAAGCGCATTGGCCAAATCAATGACAAGGCTTGTATAGCGCATAGAAAGTCCCAAATCTTTTCCCATACTCTCCAGAGGAACCAGCCCAAAGGGGATGTCCTCATAGATATAGCGGTAATTGAGATCTGCAGGCGCAAAGATCTCTCCATAGGAAGGGTTGTTCTGAATACACTCATAAAGACTGCCGCACTCCAGACCATAAGAATGAGCCAGCCATTCTTTGGCAGAAATCACAGGATGCTGCAGAAGCTTTGCCACTTCCAGACGTTCCTTGTCAATGTTTTCAATAAAATCTACCACAGTTCTAGAAATCCCTTCCCGGTAATATCGGAACTTATGGCCAGACTCCACCCAGCCCGTATTAAGAAGCATGGGCGCGCAGTGAAAAATCATCCCCACATTGCCGATAGAAGTCTCCACCATACTTTCTGCTGGAACATAGAATTTATTCAGCTCATCCGGAAGTCTTCTGAGGATCTCCGATAGGTCAATCCCCGCAAAGGTGGATATAAGCACATCCCTCTTCAGAGCGATGATATTGACTTTTCTTAGCGAGAGTTTTCGGCAGGTATAGATAATGGTCTGGGTCTCCAGAATATCCACTTTGTGGAAATTCCCATGCTTTAGAAGCTCATCTTTAAAATCCACTGCACCAAAGGTTCTTCCGGGATTCAGCACCACAATATGACCGTCCCGAAGATGAGGCGCCATGAGCCTCGCCAGATCATGGTGTGACGTGGCGGGCGTTGTGACAAAAACAGCTTTGGCTTCCCGGATGACTTCGCCCATGTCCGTGGTGACCATTTCAAGAGGAAACGTACCCACCAGAGCTCCAACCGCTTCCACTGTCTTTTCCTGTATAAGCTCCTCCAGATTCTCTCCACTCCGGTTCCATAGATACACCTTATTCCCCGTAAAACTCATATGGGCTGCCATGGCAAGTCCAGAGTTTCCTGATCCGATGATTGCTACCTTCATTGTTTTTCCCTCCTTTATGTCAACCTCCTGAATTTGTCATTTTTGATCTTTTGTTCATATTTTATTATTAATTTGTCTATATTTAATGGTTTTCACTTTAAATATGTTTGTAATTCATTATACTTTAGGAACACTTCACTGAACCTTAAATTTTCATGAGTTTACATAATTTTAGCTTTTGTTTTGTTTTTTTCACAAACAAAGACCCCCTCTTTTCATGAGCCAGACTCACTAAAAAGAGGGGGGGAGGTTGTCCTTTTATAAGAAGACTTCTTATTTCAGATTATGGTCTCCAATGAGCCGGTTCAGGTAGGAAATCATGATTTCTGCTGTAGTGATATTGGTAGCAAAGGGGATTTTGTGCACATCACAAAGTCGGAGCAAAGCCTGTACATCCGGTTCATGAGGCTGTGCGGTCAGTGGGTCTCTCAGGAAGATGACAAAATGAATCTGTCCCGCTGCAATGAGCGCTCCAATCTGCTGGTCTCCGCCAATGGGACCGGACTGCAGCCTGTGTACCGGAAGACCTGTTTCATCGATGAGTCTTTTCCCAGTGGTTCCTGTGGCGTACAACGTAAACTGGCTTAGAATCTCCCGGTGCTTCTGGGCAAAAAGCACCATATCGTCTTTCATGTTGTCATGAGCTATAAGGGCTCCATTCATTTCATTTCTCTCCTTTAAACTGTAAATGTCTTCATCAATCTGATTATAACACAGAGAAGTCCGTTCTTTTCAGGGAAAAACTGTTCTGGTCCCTCGGAAGATTTACAATATTTTCATCTATCCCTCTTCTATTTGGGTATAATGGAAGTATCGAAGAAAAAGCAGTAAGGAGGCTATTTTATGTCAAATATTCCACTATGGAAACTGAATAACGGAATTGAGATCCCAAGTGTCGGCTATGGTGTTTTTAAAGTGAGAGATGGAGATGAAGTCTACACTTCTGTACTCGAAGCATTAAAAGCAGGTTACCGTCTCATCGACACCGCTGCCATCTACGGCAATGAAGAAGGTGTTGGTAGAGCATTAAAAGACAGTGGCATTCCAAGAGAAGAAATTTTTCTCACCACAAAGCTCTGGAACTCCGACCAGGGGTATGAAAATGCATTCAAAGCATTTGAACTGAGCCTTGAGAAGCTTGGCACAGACTATGTGGATCTTTATCTTGTGCACTGGCCAGGAAAAGACAAATATGTGGAGTCCTATAGAGCCCTGGAGAAGCTTCTTCAGGAGAAAAAAGTCCGAGCCATCGGCGTTTGCAACTTCCACATCCATCATCTGGAAAAACTTCTGGCAGAAACCAAGATCATTCCAGCCATGAATCAGATTGAGCTGCATCCTCTCATGAACCAGAAGGCCATCAGAGACTACTGCAGAGACAGAGGCATTCAGGTGGAAGCCTGGGGACCTCTCATGCAGGGAAAAGAAGATCTGGCAGCACCTGTACTTGTTGCTCTATCTGAAAAGTACGGAAAGTCCCCAGCTCAGATCATCTTGAGATGGCATTTCCAGAATGGAGTTCTGGCCATTCCAAAATCCGTCACTCCATCCAGAATCAAAGAAAACATCAGCATCTTTGATTTTGAACTCTCTGAGGAAGATATGGCAGAGATCGACGGCATGAATCAGAACAAGAGACTCAGTGCAGATCCTGACACCATGATGAATGGCTTTGAATAGCCTTTCAAAACTCTGATACAGCAAGAATTGAAAAAGGTGCATCCCAAACGTTAGGGATGCACCTTCTTTTACTGTACGGAGTCTTTTTCAATTAGGAAGTGAAGGTCTCCATATAGAACTTCTTGATCTCTTCCTTCAGCTGGTTCTTGGCTTCCACATAGGCTTCTTCTCCCTGATCCTTTAGGTTTGTGATAAAGTCCCATTCAATGACCTTGTCAGCAAAGACCAGAGGGCATCCGCCTTCATCGCAGCCCACGATGAGCGCGTAATCCAGATCAAAGTCCATATCAAACAGTGTTTTCATTGTCAGGTTTTCTGTGGAGATGCCATCTTCAGAAAGCACCTTTGTGACCATAGGGTCTAAGCTTTCCCCTTCCAGGCTTCCCACAGCAGAAATCTCTGCGTCTTTGAAGAATTCTCTTCCGATGGCTGCCGCCATCTGTGCTCTTGCACTGCTCCCATTACAAACAAATGCCATTTTCATAGTCCGTTCTCTCCTTCTCTGTTTCCTTTTCTTCTTTCTCTGATTTTATCATAGAAAGAGTTCCAGCTCCACTATTCTAGAAGTCATTGGGGTCGTCAAACATCATGGCGTCATCATCGTAGTACTCCAGGTAGGAGTGCTTGTCACCTTTTTTGTCTCTCCAGCCCACCACAGAATCCATCTGGATGTTTTCCTGGGATCTGAAGATACATTTGTCCACATCTTTATTCTGTGCTTTGAGATTCTTGATGAGTTCCCGGATCTCATAGCGCTTGTTGCCGATCTTCTTCGCAGCCACCATGCAGGCACAGTTGAGAGGCCAGATACCGGCGCTCTGAATCCAGTTTTTGATGTTGTCCTCTTCAATGAGATACATGGGACGGATGATCTCCATGTTTTCAAAGTTCTGCGCTTTCAGCTTTGGCAGCATGGACTTGAAGGTTCCACCGTAGATGACGTTCAGCATCACGGTCTCGATGACATCATTGAAGTGATGGCCAAGGGCCAGCTTGTTGCAGCCAAGGCTCTGGGCATACTCATAAAGGGATCCTCTTCTCATTCGGGCACACATGTAGCAAGGATAATCCTGGGCGATCTTGTCTATGACGTTAAAAATGCCGGATTCATAGATTTTCACGGGAATCTCCAGGAATTTACAGTTTTCCTCGAGAAGTTTTCGGATTTCCTTGTGGTATCCTGGGTCCATGGCGATGAACTCCACTTCAAAGTCCACCTTCTTGTGCTTTTTCAGTTCCTGGAAAAGCTTCGCTAAAATGAGGCTGTCCTTTCCACCAGAGATGGCCACGGCCACCTTGTCTCCCTCTTCCACCAGATTGTAGTCATTGATGGCTTTGATGAACTTTCCCCATACATTTTTCTTATAGGTGGTGGTGAGGCTTCTCTCAATCTCCTGCAGTGTCTTCCGCTCACTGAAAGGGACGAGAATCTCACAACCTTCTCCTGCTATACTCATATCTATCTACACCTCTTACTTAAAATCATTATTGGAATACAGTGTTAAATTATAGCACAAAATCTTCCCCTGCAATAGTTTATTTTATAAAAAACCATGTGGCTCAAGGGGTAAAGGTCTTCAACCCAGGTAAAAACCGCTCTTTTTCGTTAAAAATATATTAAAAGCGGCTCAAGGCACAAAAACAGGTCTATAATGATATCAATAATAAAAGATGGAGGAAAAAAATATGATTATTACAACAACCAACGCAGTCGATGGAAAGAGAATCATTGCTTATAAAGGAATTGTTTTTGGCGAAGTCATCTCCGGTGTCAATTTCATCAAGGACTTCACCGCTGGTCTTTCCGACCTCTTTGGCGGAAGAAGCAAAACCTATGAAAGCGAACTCATTGATGCCAGAATCAATGCGTTAAGAGAGCTGGAAGAAAGAGCCTACAGCCTGGGCGCCAACGCCGTAGTGGGTGTGAAGATCGATTATGAGACCTTAGGTCAGTCCAACGGAATGCTCATGGTCACCGCTTCAGGCACCGCTGTGGTTGTGGAATAACCAAGACGCTGAATATTTGCAGAAAAAGAAGGAGTCCATGATTATGGATGCTCCTTCTTTTCTTTTTCCAGAGATTAATAGCCTAAATGAAGATCCACTACATTCTGAAGTTTCTCTCCTTGTCTGAAACGCTTGATATTTTCTGCCATGAGCTCTACAGCCCGTCTGTTGGTTCCATCACTGAACCCTCCAAGATGTGGGGTGAGGAGCACATTCTCAAGATCCCACAGTGGACTCTCTTCCGGCAGCGGCTCTTTGTGGAATACATCAAGACCTGCTCCACGGATTCTGCCTTCTGTTAACGCCCTGATGAGAGCTTCTTCCTCCACCAGTGGTCCTCTTCCTAGGTTTATGAGCACTGCTTCCTTTTTCATTCTCTGGAATGCTTCTTCTCCTACCATACCTCTGGTGTCTTTGGTGAGTGGTGCCAGGATGACAATATAATCAGCAGTCTCCATGGCTGGCAGCATCTGTTTTAATGGCAGCACCTGATCAAAATCGGATAGCTTCTCTGGTGTTCTTTTCAGTCCCACCACAGTCATATCAAAAGCTTTTGCTTTCTTCGCCAGAAGCTGTCCGATGCTTCCAGCCCCTACAATAAGAAGCTCCTTTCCCCGAAGCTCTGTGAGCCGGTACTCATGAGACCAGGGCTTTTCTTTCTGATGCCTTATGGCGGGCAGAAAGTCCCTGGAAAACGCCAGGATCATTCCCATGATGTGGTCTGTCATCTGTGGCGCGTGAACCCCACGGGTATTGGTTAAGACGATTTTATTCTCCTTCAGATAAGAAAGAGGATGGGTGTTGACCCCAGCGGAGAAGGACTGCACCCATTTGAGGTTTTTCATGGGCATCAGATCTTCCGCTTTATACCTGAAAGGAGGAATCACAGCTTCCACCTTCTCATAAAAATTTTCCGCGTCTGACATCTTTTCAAGGTCTACAATCTCCTCAGAAGAGAGTTCCCGGAGAAGATCCGCTTCTTCTTGGGACAGGACCGATCTTGGCATACAATTGATGATCATCTTCATTTCCCTCCAGAACTTTTCTACTATTTTAACATAGTTTTCTGGAATTTCGGCTGAACTTTCTCCAACTTGACAGTTTCTTCATGAAGTCCCGCTAAAAAGTTCACAGTTTCTCCTGAAAGTGACCTATAATATAGATGATTCTTAGATTATCGGAGGATACGATCAGATGCAAAATAAAAAAGCGGGGTATCTGGCAGCGGTCAGTATGTCCCTCATCGTAGGTTTTTCTTTCTATTTCAGCAAAATCGCCCTTTCCTTCGCTTCCCCTTTGGAAGTTCTGGCCCACAGGTTTACCGCAGCAGCGGTTTTTTCCGCTGTGCTTCTTCTTTTAAAGGTGCTGCCCATGAGAATCACCCGGGAGGATTTCCTGAAGTTTCTTCCTTTCTCCATTTTCTATCCCATCCTTTTTTTCTTGCTCCAGATTATAGGCCTCACCAGTGTCCAGAGTTCCTTGGCATCCATCATCCAGGCAACCACACCGTTTTTCACCATGATTCTGGCTGCCCTCATCCTGAAAGAAAAGGTGGATCAGAAGAAAATCTTCTTTCTTCTCCTCTCTCTCTCAGGTATCCTCTATATTTCCATACATAAGGGCGTCAGCTTTCAAGGCTCCAGCGTCCTGGGATACACCTTTCTTCTTTTCTCCAGTTTTTCTTCAGCTGCAAATTTCATTCTTGTGAGAAAATATGCAAGAAGCCTTGGACACCTGAAAATCACGGTCATGGCTGTCTTTGCGGGTTTTATTTTTTTCAATGGTGCTCTGTTTATCCGAATGGGACTGAGAGCCTCTATGGACTCCTACAGAATGGCTTTTGGCACCTATCGCTACCTTTTTCCCATTCTCTTTCTTGGGATTCCCTCCACGCTCTTTTCCTCCATGCTGACAAACTTCTCCCTCACAAAGCTGGAGGCTTCCACCATGAGTGTCTTCCATCATCTGGGCACCTTCGTGTCCATTTTTGCTGGAGTAGTACTCCTGAAAGAGACGCTGTTTTTCTATGAGATCATCGGCAGCCTTCTGATTCTTCTTGGGGTCCTCGGCATTACCTTCTCCGGAAGGAAGTAATCTCGCCTTTTGAATCGTCCTTCGTACTCGAACATCATCAGATCTTACTTCCATAACCCCCTTGATTCCTGTAATACAATGACGAAAAGCAAAAAAAGAGTAGAGCACTGCATTCTGGTTGCGTCTTCCAGAGTGCATTCTCTACTCTTAATTTTTAGTTAAAACTCATTTGCGATGGTTTGGAGAATCACATAGGAGGACATGGCACCTGGATCTTCATGACCGATGGAACGCTCTCCCAGATAGGAAGCTCTTCCTTTGGTCGCAATGATGGTCTTGGTGTATTCCACACCTTTCCCCGCTGCCTCTACTGCCGCATCGAGTGCTTCTCTTGTGGAGGAACCGTTTGAAATGGCTGCCTTCAAAGCTTCCAGCGCTGGCTCTAGAGCATCCACCATGGTTTTCTCTCCCACAGTCGCTTTACCTCTAGCCTTCACGCCCTCAAGACCTGCTTCCAGCATCGCCTGGAAATCTTCCAGAGTGATGTCTTCCTTGCCTGCAACTGCTTTGCCGGCATTCATAAATGCAGTTCCATACAAAGGACCTGCAGCACCGCCCACCTTGGAAATCAGGGCCATGCCTACTGCCTTCATCACATCTGATGGTGTAGCCATTTCAGAAGCTTCCAGCTTCTCTTTTGCCGCACCAAATCCCTTTGCCATATTGAGGCCATGATCTCCATCGCCTATGGCAGCATCCAGCTGTGTCAGAAACAGTTTCTTTTCTTCAATCACCTGACTCACAGCCAGGATGACTTCCTTTACCTTTTGTGCATTTGCCATAATAAGTGTCCTCCTTGCAGTTCAATTATAGGGACTTCAATGCTGGTGTATCTGCTGGAGCATCAAAGAGTTCCTTCAGTTCATCATCCAGTTTGAGAAGAGTCACAGAGAATCCGGCCATTTCAAGAGATGTCATGTATTCTCCTACCATGGACTTGTATACTTTGATTCCTTTTTCTGCTAAGATCTCATGAACTCTCTTGTTGACGATATAGAGCTCCATGAGCGGTGTGGAAGCAAGGCCATTCACAAGAACAACCACTTCACTGCCGGTATAGTCGATGTCTTCCAGAATCTTTCCTACCAGATGGTCTACCATTTCGTCTGCAGTCTTCAGGCTTTCTCTATGGGTTCCTGGCTCGCCGTGGATACCCATACCGACTTCCATTTCATCCTCACCCAAGGTGAAGTTTGGTTTTCCAGCAGCTGGAACAATACATGGAGATAGAGCAAGACCCATGGATCTTACGTTCTTGATGACTTTTTCTGCCACAGCCTTCACTTCAGGAAGCTCTGCGCCGGTTTCAGCTTTTGCGCCTGCAATCTTATGCACAAGAACGGTACCTGCGATTCCTCTTCTTCCTGTGGTCCAGGTGGAGTCTTCTACCGCTACGTCATCATTGACTACTACATAATCTACTTTAAGATCTTCTGCTTCTGCCATTTCCTTGGCCATTTCAAAGTTCATGATGTCTCCGGTATAGTTCTTCACGATGAGAAGACATCCCTTAGGGCCTGTGGTTGCTTTCACAGCTTCAAATACCTGGTCTGGAGTTGGGGAGGTGAAGACTGCTCCGGCTACTGCGCCGTCCAGCATTCCTTTTCCTACGAATCCGCCATGAGATGGCTCATGTCCAGATCCTCCACCACTTACAAGGGCTACTTTTCCTTCCACTGGGGAATTCTTTCTCACAAGGACTTCAAACCCATCCAGTTTTTTCACATGGTCTGGATGTGCGTACACCATACCCATCAGCAGTTCGTCGACGACATTGTTTGGATTGTTGATTACTTTTTTCATGTTACCCTCCTTGGACTTTTTGTAAACATTTACTTCAAAGTGCAAATAAAACTAGACAGTCTTCCCATCTAGTATTTGAACCCTATACGTACATTGTGTAACCATTGATGAACAAAGTCAATTTACTTTAGGTAAATATTTCATTAATAATTAGCATAATTAACCAATTGTTTTCAGGTATCACTCTACTAGACTGTAGGTTTTACGTTTTTTCCTTTGGAACAGTTCACCATGGACGCATGACAGATTGTGATTTCTTAGCTTTATCTATTCAAAAACCGGTGGATGAAAGGGATGTATTTCTGTGGATTTTATGTCTCTTTCGTGAGATAAAAACTTGTATGAAGAAGCTGCTTCACATCCTCCGCCGCTGCAGTACCATCCAAGAGAATGGAGATCCAGTGGTTCTTATTCATGTGATATGCAGAAAAGATCCCCGGCTGGCTTCTCAGCACAGGAATAAGTTCAGGATCGCACTTCACATTAAGGACATCCACAGGAAGATCTTGAGATAGTCCAAGCTTACTTCCTGGTACTTTCATAAGAAGCCCAAACCACTTTCTGCTCCGTTTATGCCGAAACACCGCATGCTCAGGACTTTTGAGAAATGGATAGTCCGGAAGGATTCCATATTCTTCCCTGATATAGTCCAGCACCTGTTTCCGATTCATCTGCCCATATCCTCCTTTATACTCTCCGCTGTTCATTCTTAACAATATCCATCTGCTTCTTTATTCTCTCCAATCCTTTGACAGCAGCTTTCTTCCTCCTATGGAATCAGCCAAGGAAAAAATCAAGAATGACCTCTACCGCCTCTTTCAGATATCCGCCCAAAAATATGGCAGCCAGGAGCGACCATGTGGCAAAAAGAACCAATAGAAACCCCAAGGTTCCATCGAACTTGTAGTAGACTTCTATTGCCACAAGCGTAATAAAAAGCCCGAAAAACAGAATGGCTAACTTTCTTTTCAAAAACGCATCTCCCCCCATGATCTTGGATCCCACATCTTCCTCTTTTCAGTTCTACCAACGGTGTTACTTTCATTCAAAAGCTTTCAAATTCTATTTTTTCAGATTATATTTCAATATATCTCTTTTAGTACAGATTCAGTGAGGGATTGAAAGCCCCTCATGAACAGTACTATGCTTCCATTATAATATAATTTCTGTCAGTGTTTCATTTTTCACCTGGATTTCAGACAAAAGTAAAAAATGAGCAAAAAAAGAAAGAACCTAAAACCCATCGTGGATTTGAGATCCTTTCTTAAAAACTTATCTTCTTCTCTTCTGAGCAGCTACTTCAAACTTCGCTTTTCTGCCTGAAAGTTTCTTGCCATTGAGATTTTCGACGATTTCACGTTCTGCACCCTGCAGTACGTCCACAAAGCTGAACTTTGTCATGATGTCGACGGTGCCAATGCTGTCTGGCTTTAACTTTGTATTGTAAGTAATGAAGTCAATGAGCTTCTTTGGTGTGAGCTTATCCATGGATCCTACGGTGACAAAGAGTCTTACGTACTTCTTTGGCGCTTCCAGCACATTCACTTTATAGTCAAAGCTCAGCTCATCCTTATAGAGGGAATGCATGAGAGCCGCTGCGATGTCTTCCACATTGAAGGTCTCTTTCAGCTCTTCGATGATGGGATAGAATCTCTCGTAGCCCTTTTGTGATAACTCTACCACAACCTTATCCTTGAAACGGTCATTCTTTGCCTTGAAGATGTCTTCTACGGTTGGAATATCACGCTTCACGATCTTGCTCTTTGTGACCTTTTCAATCTGTCTCAGGAATCCGATTTCTCTTCCGCTGACTAAAGAGTAGGCAATTCCTTCTCTCTTGGCACGTCCGGTTCTTCCGATTCTATGCACATAGGATTCAATATCCTGTGGCAGGTCATAGTTCACTACGTGGGACAGGTTGTCGATGTCGATTCCTCTTGCAGCCACATCTGTTGCCACCAGGAACTTCAGCTTACGTTCTTTGAACTTCTTAAGCGTTGCAATTCTTACGTTCTGAGTCATATCGCCATGCATACCTGCTGCGTTATAGCCTCTTTCGCCAAGACTTGTAACAAGATCATCCACACCACGCTTGGTTCTGCAGAATACAAGTACAGACTCCATATCTTCGGTATCCATGATTCTGCATAAAGTTTCCAGACGGTACTGCTCACGCACTTCATAGTAGTACTGTGATACGGTGGAGACGGTCATGGAGTTTACCGCAATCTTGATGTGCACACGGTCTTCACTCATGTACTTCTTGGAAAGTCTCTTGTATTCATCCGGCATGGTTGCTGAGAACAGCATGGTCTGCTTATCCTCACTGGTTCCAGCCATGATTTTTTCAATGTCTTCCACAAAGCCCATGTTGAGCATCTCATCTGCTTCATCCAGCACGAGGAAATCCACATCCTGAAGCTTCAGTACTTTACGTTCCATGAGGTCAATGACTCTACCAGGAGTTCCTACAACAATGTCTACGCCTCTTCTCAGGGTTCTGATCTGAGTGTCGATGCTGGAACCGCCATATACTGCCAGATGCTTGAATCCAGTGAATTTTGCAATTCTCTCGATTTCTTCGCTGACCTGCATCGCCAGTTCTCTTGTAGGTGCCAGAATGATGGCACTGACACTGCTTTTCTTTTCCATCATGCTGAGCATTGGTGCTGAAAACGCAAGAGTCTTACCGGTTCCTGTCTGTGCCTGTCCAATGACATCTTTGCCTTCCAGAATGATCGGAATGACTTCTCTTTGGATGTCAGAAGGCACCTCGTACCCCATGGCTGCGATTCCTTTTTCCACCGCTTCACTTAATCCCAACTGAACAAATTTAATTTCTTCCATATATACCTCTTTTCCTTTAGATTTTCTTTTTCTGTGCTGACTCCATAAAAAAACCTCGCAGTTTGTGCGCTGCAAGGTGTTGATAATCGAAACTTCTTTAAAATTTATGTACTATCCTAAACCACTGATGTATTATAGCACTAAAATCCTCAAATGGCAATGGGTTTTGAAAAAGACATCCAGTGGAGAGTGAGTGGAGAGTGAGTGGACGGTGTTCTCGAAATCATCTAAGGAAAGCTAGTCAAAAGATTAACTGTTACCTAAAGGTAAAAGCTTCCCAAACTAAAAACAGTAATGATAAACTCAATATGACTTTTAGTAATTCTTCTTCGGTTCTACTTTTTTGCAACCGAATGTTAAAACTAAAATATTCTTAACAATTAACATAACTTTAGCTTTCGTTTTACTCCCGCGTTTAACCTACTCTCCCCTCACTATACTTACCTTTAATGTTATTATGAAAGAACTTTCCAATAGAAGTGGCTGATTCGAACTCTCGCCACACATACTCAGGAACGTCATAATATTGCCAGATTACTCCATTTGACTTGAACTCAATTTCCAAAACTGCCAGTTGTGGATCATAACCAATAGCGACAATCATTGTTGAATTAACATATGTTCTTTCCATATTCAACTCCTCTTAAAGTTTTTGCTCTCTAATTTTGGTAACAACATTTTTATATGTCTCAATATTATCAAGAAATTCATTTGTCCATTTCTCAACTAACTTTGGGTCTGCGCTATCTGGCCGAGGATTATGTAATGGAAGTTTGATCCTCGATGGTATTTTTATTGCTTCACCCACTACGATTGCTTCACCAATTCTTAAGGATGGTAGTAGGTCAATAAGACTATTCATATTATCTGGTGCTAATGATTTTACAATTGATTGATCTGACGAGTTAGTAAGCCTTAGTGCAACAAAAGTACCTACTTGAGCTAGTATTGTTTCCGAGATTTCAGAAGGCCGCTGAGAAATAACAAGCGCTCCCAAACCAAATTTTCTACCTTCTTTGAAAATTCTCTCAACTGCAACTTTAGCATAACAGTTCTCTCCATTCCTCCCCAAATATGAGTGTGCCTCATCGTAAGCAATTAATAAAGGTCTATTTTTCCCCATACCTTTGCTATTTCTTCCCCAGAACATACTATCATAAATAAATCTTGTAATTAAACCTACAGTAATATCTAGCACCTCATAAGGTACATTACTTAAGTCTAAAATCGTTAGTCGTTGTTTAGCACCTATCCATTCATTTAATAAATCATGTAGATCCTTCGGTGAATGGGCATCTTTATACTCTCCTGGATAAAACATAAAATTATATCTGCTATCCTTCAAACGACTTAATAATTTTTTCTCATAAGAGTAAAACTCATTGTGCTGACTTTTAAATGGAGGACTATTATTCGCAGTCTCAAGATGTGATTTGAATCTTGCTCCAATTAGTTCTTCGCAGTTGCCATAATCAAGTTCTTCTGTACCTTCAATAGTTCGAATGTATTTCTTTGAATCTTCCATTGTCTGCTCATCTTTTTTTGTCGATGAGAAACTAGCGTTAAGCCACCAATTCATATCATACCATAGCTTCCTAGAGTTAAATGGTATCGGGGAATCAGCTGTTATAAAATCCGGATTAACCCTTCCAGCCTTTAATTGAGCGTTCTCTCGTTTATAGTTTACAATCTGTTCTCTAAATAATCTATATTCTGGACGTTGATCATCCGTAGGCTTTGCACCAACTAGAAAAAAAGCTAACTCATCAAAATTCATCAACCAGAAAGGAATATATAAAGGGTTAGTTTGGTCATTTATTTTTAAGACTTTAGCATCTGGGAATGCAGATGCATATTCCCCGTGCGGATCTATAAGAACTAGCCTTGAGTTAGTGAAATCAGCGATAATTTTCTTTACAATTCCAACAGTAGCATTTGATTTACCACTTCCAGTTGAGCCCAAAATGGCTGCATGCCTTAAAACGAATTTATGAATATCAATACATACATTCAAATTACTAGAAGATGAATGTGTACCTATTGATATAGCTCCTGAACCGCCTTGTTCATAAATTTCCGAAAGGTCTGACTCAACCACTATGA
>RCMY010000272.1_pt1 | contig 48997 bp, 39 predicted proteins | sample 2041341 | NCBI WGS metagenome assembly RCMY01 (sample SAMN09708234, study PRJNA481090) | Marine sediment metagenome, whole genome shotgun sequencing project.
ATTTGCGTTGATGACCCGGTTAAGATGCGCGTGAATGAAGTTCAGGCCCGGCGTCGTGCCCCAGTGACCAAGCAAGCGTGGCTTGATGTGGTCCAGCGTCAGTGGCTGCTCCAGCAGCGGGTTGTCGAGCAGGTAGATCTGACCAACAGAGAGGTAGTTGGCCGCGCGCCACCATGCGTCGAGGTTTTTCAGCTGGTCCGCGTCAAGCGGCTGTTGCGAAGCAAGGGTCGAAATCATCATTCGTTTCTCCAAAGCAGGCGGTTTCGGTGCAAGGCCCGGGCGGGGTACGCCAGTATTGGAGAATCGGGCGGGAAACCGTGATGTCAGTCTCACGGACCGCAACTGAATCAGACGTCGGCGATCACGCGAAGGGGCTCTTCTTTACTTCTCAGTGTCCCAATCCCGGCGACGCTGAAGTCCGAACCAGCGTGGCACCCGCTGCATGTAGTCCTCGAAGGCCTGGCCGAAACGGGCCGCAAGGTGCCGCTCTTCGCGCCGGATGGCCAGGCGGTCGACCAGCAGCGCCGCGATCACCGCCGTCGCCAGCAACCACGGGCGTGCAAGCGCCATCGCGAGACCCAGCAACAGCAGTGTATTACCGAGATAGATCGGGTTGCGTGAAATGGCGAACACCCCGCCGGTCACCAGATGCCCGGCAGCCCGGTGCGGCAGGATGTTGGTGCGAGCGCGGTGCATCGTCACCATAGCCGCCAGATCGAGGCCGATGCCGAGGCCTGCAATGGCGATTCCCGCGATCCGCAGCCCAGGGCCAGCGCCTTCCAGCAGACTAGCGGCAGGCCAGATCGCGTCCAGTGCGACAGCCGCCAACACGGCGAGCACGACCAGAATCGGAGGCCAGGGAATTCGGTTGGGGCGTTGCGCGATGTTGTGTTTCATGGTCACTCCATTCGCCCATTCGATTGCATGGAGGATGCCCCATCGCCGCCGGCTGCACCCCGCGCGTTCGCGGGCGCGCCCCAGCCGCCCCCCAGCGCCTTGAACAGCGCAACCAGATCCACGGCGGCGGCCGTATGGGTGCGTGCGTAGCCGACTTCAGCGTCCCGCAAGACACGCTCCTCAGCCAACTGTTCGGTCAGCGCTATGTCCCCGGCGTTGAAGCGTGTTTGCGCGTGCGCGTAACTGCGGCTCGCGGCAGCCAGTGCCGCCTGACGACGCTCCAACGCTTCAAGAGCGAAACGGTAATTGGCCAGTGCGCGCTCGGCGTCTCCCAGCGCCGCCAACACTGTCTGCTCGTATGCAAGCGCAGCCTGCTCCTGTCGCGCTTCGCTGGCGTGGATCTCCGCACGCACACGGCCCCCATCGAACACCCGCCAGGTGATCACCGGCATGAGCGAGAAGACCTGACTGGCCGGCTCGAACAGGTTCCCGGCATCCAGCGATTGAAAGCCGCCGCCGGCGCCAATGGACAGCTTGGGAAAGAGCTCGGCAGTGGCCACACCGACGTCCGCGGTACGAGCGGCGAGGCGGCGCTCGGCGGCAGCGACGTCAGGCCGGCGGCGCAGGATGTCGGCGCGCTCGCCGACCGGTATGGGCGCCAGCGGGATATCGACTGCGGTGGTCTGCAACAGCGCCAGCTCGCGCTCCGGTGGTACACCCAGCAGCACCCCCAGTCCCAGCGCCGCGCCGCTCGATCGCGCCTGTATACCCGGGACCGCGGCAGCGGCGGCCGCAAGCCGTGACTGGGCGGCATCGATATCCGCCTGAGCCGCATCACCTGCGTCGAAGCGTTTACCGACCAGTTCAAGCGTTCGCCGCAGTGTCGCCAGCGACGCTTCACGCGCAGACAGCTCCCGCTGGGCACCCCGGAGCGTAAGGTAAGTGCGCGCCACTTCGGCGGCCACACTGATGCGCACGCCACGTGCGTCCGCCTGCGCAGCCTGCACGCTGGCTTCCGCACTCTCCATCGCACGCCGGTTTCTGCCGAACAGATCAATCTCCCAGGCGGCATCGAAACCCGCTTCATAAATCGTCTGGTCCCGTTCGATTCCCGGAAGCGAAGCGATCGGCAACGGCCCGTTCTCACTCTGTCTGCGCCGCCGCACACTGGTGTTGCTACCAACGGTGGGTGCGTAACCGCCGGCGGCGCGATCGCGCATGGACCGCGTTTCGCTGATCCGCGCCTGCGCCTGTCGAAGGTCCAGGTTGTTAGACAGTGCGGTCTGGACCAAGCGGTCCAGCTCGGGATCGCCAAGACTCGCCCACCAGGCTGACACGTCAACATCTCTCCGACTGGCATCCATCGACTGCGACCAGCCACTGCCAATGTCGACCGACGGTGGATCGCGGTAATCGGGGCCGACCGCGCACGCACCCAGTAGCAGAACACTCAGCGCGAGTGGCACCAGGAGGTCGCGGCGCAGTGGGATATCGAATGCGATTGTCATGTCAGTTCCTTTGCGATCCTGTGCTTTGCGCTCATTGCAGTCGACTGCGGACAAGTGACACGGCTGCGGTCAGTGTCACCAGGGCGATCACGGCGAGCGGCCATGTGTTGGCAAGAATCTCCGAGGCTGGCATCGTCTTCAGGAAGGAACCTTGCACGATGACGAGGAAGTGGGTCAGTGGAATCGTCTGGGCCACCCATTGCAGCACCAGCGGCATGTTCTCCACGGGCGTCGCGAAACCGGACATCAACACAGCCGGCACGCCGATAGCGAACGCACCAAGAATGGCTTGCTGCTGGGTGGCAGACACTGACGAGACCATCAGGCCAATCCCCACTACCGACAGGATGAAAAGCAACAGGCTGGGCAGAAGCAGCCAGAACGATCCGGTGAATGGAACGCGGAACGCGAAAGCGGCCGCTGCGATCATCATCAGGCCGAGCAGCGCACCAATTGCAAGCGCCGGCACGGTTTTGGCGACAATGATTTCCAGCGTGGTGGTGGGGGACACCAGCAGTTGATCGAAGGTGCCCAGCTCGCGTTCCCGGGCGATCGACAGTGACGTGACCATCAAGGCGCTGAAGAAAACGAGGATGCCCGAAAGCGCAGGCACCACGAACCAGCGGTAGATCAGGTTGGGGTTGAACCGGTGGCGGACCACCACCGGCGACGTTGGCGTCGCCTGCCCTCTTGCGCTGCCTGCCACGCCCGCCGCGATCGCGTTGAGGTAGCCGACGGTGATCTGTCCGGCGTTGCTGCGACGTCCGTCCACGATCACCTGCACGGTGCCTGTGCCGCCCGCGGCAATCTCGCGCGAGAACTCCGGCCCGATGTCGAGCGCTGCGATCACCTTGCGCCGGTCGATCAATTCGCGAAGCTGACCGGGGTCGTGGACGGTGTAGAGCCTGTCGACAAAGTCGGCGGCGCCGACGCGCGCTTCCAGTTCGTACGACCACTGCCCCGCATCCTGGTTGTAAACCGCGATGTTGGCGTTACGAACCTCCAGGGTGGCGGCGAATGTGAAGATCAGCAACTGCATCATCGGTGGAAGAAACACGATGAGACGGCTGCGCGGATCGCGCAGGAGGCTCAGTATCTCCTTGACGATCTGCGCCCGGAGTCGGGGACTGACGACAGTATCCAGCAGGCGTCGCATCGCTCAGGCCTCCAGGTTCTTGCGCGTCTTGCGCTTGGCAATCACGAAGAAGACAACGCCAATCGCCCCCATCGCCGCAAGGTTCGGCAGGAAGACCGACCACACGTCGCCGGCCAGGAAGACCGTCTGCAACGAAGACACGAAATACCGCGCCGGAATCAGATAGGTCACCATCTGGATGGGCAGAGGCATCGCGTCGATCTCGAACAGAAAACCCGAGAGCAGGAATGCGGGCAGGAAGCCGGAGAACAGCGCAATCTGCGAGGCCAGAAACTGGTTCCGGGTCAAGGCCGAAATCAGCAGGCCCTGTCCGAGCGCCGGCACGAGAAACACCGCCGACAGGGTCAGCAGGGCCAGCAACGAGCCACGCAAAGGGACGTCGAACACGAACACGGCCAGCGCTGCCGAGCCCAGCGTCGCGATCATGCCCAGCAGGAAATACGGCATCAGTTTGCCGATCAGGATCTCGGCGACCGAAGCCGGGGTGGAGAGGATCGCTTCCATCGTGCCCCGCTCCCACTCGCGCGCCACGACGAGCGCGGTCAGCATGGTGCCGATGATGGTCATCACGATCGCGATGGCACCCGGCACCAGAGCGCGCCGACTCTCCAGCTCGGCGTTGAACCAGTAGCGCGGCTGTAGCGTGATCGCCGTGGTCGGGGCGTCGCCGCTGCGATTCGCGCCCCACGTCTGCACCACCCCCTGTGCGTAGTTGGCAACAAAATTGGCGGTGTTGGGCTGTGCGCCGTCGGTGATCACCTGCACCAGCGGCTCCGATGAAGCCGCTGCCAGTCGCCGATCGAAATCCTGCGGAATGACGACGAAGCCGCGCAACTTCCCCGAGACGAGTTTGTCGGCAACTTCCCGGCGGTCGCGCGCGGGTGTCACCTTCAGGTAGCGGGTAGCAGCGAATGCGGCGGCAAGCGAATGGGCGGAAGCCGAGTCCGATTCCAGCACCACTCCGATGCGTACCTCGCGCACGTCCAGTGATACCGCATAGGCGAACAGGAACAGCAGCACTACGGGCATGACGAAGGCGATCAGGATCGTCGACGGGTCCCGCATCGCCTGCAGGCTTTCCTTCTCGATCAGCGCCACAAGTCGCCGCCAGTCAAACGTGCCGCTGACCGGGTCGCGCCGACCCGGCTCCGGCGGCGCATTCCCTGCTGGCCTTTCTGCGCTCCGCATGCTCATGCCGCCTCACCGGGGTCCGCTATCGCCTCGTCCTGCATCTCCGCCGACTCGACCAGATGGATGAACGCGTCTTCCATCGTGGGGTCGGGATGCCTGTCGCTTCTGGCGTCGCGCTTGAGCGCGTCCGGGGTGTCGAGGGCGATCAGCCTGGCGCGATACATCATGGCCACGCGATCGCAGTACTCCGCCTCGTCCATGAAGTGGGTCGTGACCATCACCGTCACTCCCCTGCGCGCCAGGCCATTGATATGGGTCCAGAATTCACGCCGGGTGATCGGATCCACGCCGGAAGTGGGTTCGTCGAGGAACAGCACCGGGGGCCGGTGCATCAGCGCACAGGCGAGTGCCAGACGCTGCTTGAATCCCAGTGGCAGCGCGTCGGGCGAGGTCGAAAGGTATGGCTTCAGATCGAAGGTCTCGATCATCTCGTTGATCCGCTCCCGCCGGGTCTGTCCATCCAGCCCGTAGACGCCGGCGGAGAATTCGAGATTCTGCCGCACCGACAGCAGCCCATAGAGCGAGAACTTCTGCGCCATGTAGCCAAGCTGGCTTTTCGCGGCGCCAGTGGCATTCCGCAGATCGTTGCCGACCACGTGCGCCTGCCCTTCCGTCGGTTTCAGCAGTCCGCAGAGCATCTTGAAAGTCGTCGACTTGCCTGCGCCGTTGGGTCCCAGCAATCCGAATATCTCGCCCTTCCGAACCTCGAAACTGACGCTGTCCGTCGCGGTGAAGTCGCCGAAACGTTTGGTCAGATTCTTGCAGGAAACGGCAATGCCGGAATCCAGTTCGACGGGATCAAAGCGATCGGCCAGGGCCGACTTGCCGCCTGGCCCGCCACCAAGCAGGTCGATGAAGGCGTCCTCAAAGCGTGCCTGCACAGGCTGGAGGGACGCGCCGACCTCGCTGGCAAGCGCGTCGATCTCGTCCCGGGCGGCGCCGTCGCGCAGCACAACACGGACTGCGTCGCCCTGCAGTACGCCATCACTGACGCTGGTCAGATCCAGCGCACGTGACAATACGGCGCGACGTTCATCTCCGACCTGTTCCAGACGGAAACTGCGTCCGGCCAGCCGATCAGTCAGCTCCTGCGGCGGGCCGTCGAACTCGAGCTTACCTTCATTCAGCAACAACACGCTTTCGCAGCGCTCCGCCTCGTCCAGGTAGGCTGTTGACCAGACCACCGCCATGCCTTCATCGGTGAGCGTCTGCACCATCCGCCAAAGATCCTGCCGACTGACCGGGTCGACGCCGACACTCGGCTCGTCCAACAGCAGCACCTTGGGTTTCGCCATCAGTGCACACGCCAGTCCCAGCTTCTGTTTCATGCCGCCGGACAGCTTTCCGGCAAGGCGTTTGGTGAACGGTCCCAGCCGGGTGAAATCGAGCAGGCTTGAAAACATGTCGGTGTGCTGGTCGGCGCTCATGCCGCGCAGCTTCGCGTACAGGCGCATGTTCTCCATCACCGACAGGTCCTCATAGAGACCAAAGCGCTGCGGCATGTAACCGCTCGCGATATGGATCGCATCGTTGTCGTCGACCACGTCGAAGCCGGCCAGCGTGACGCTGCCGCCGTTGGGCACCAGCAATCCCGTCATGATCCGCATCAGCGTCGTCTTGCCGGCGCCGTCGGGGCCCACCAGACCGGTCAGCCGGCCGTATTCGATCTGCGCACTGAAGCCGCGCAAAGCCTCGACATCACCAAAGTGCTTGGCGAGATTCTCGATCACCACCGCGGCGCCTTTTTCCGTCTGGCGTGGCGACTCGGTGGCGATGCTGGCTGTCATGTCACTGGACCCGGCCTGGGCGTCCGGCCTCTCTGGTGGTGTCGACATCGACTGTCACGGGCATGCCCTGGCGCAGACCGTCATCGGCATCGGCGACCACCACGCGCAAGCGGTACACGAGATCCGTGCGCAGGTCGGTGGTCTCCACCGATTTGGGTGTGAACTCGGCCCGCGGCGAGATGAAGCCGATCTGGCCGCTGTAGGATTTGTCGGAAGAATCGGTATGGACGCGCACCGCTGTGCCGGGCGCGATGCGGCCAAGTTCGGGTTCGCTGACGTAGGCGCGCACATACACCGGGTCGCGAAGGCTGAGGCTGTAAACCGTGCTGCTGCTGACGACCATGCTGCCCGGTTCGCGCACGCGGGACAGGACGGTCGCATCGCTGGGCGCCACGAGCTCGGCGTCAGCCAACGCGGTTCGCGCCTGCGCCAATGCAGCCTCGGCCGCGGCCGCGCGCGCCTGACCGGCGGTGACGTCCTCGCTGCGAAAGCCGTCGCTCGCCAGCGACAGCCCGGCCTTTGCCGAAGCGAGCGAAGCGGCAGCCTGATCCCGTGCGGTGCGTGCCGCATCGACCGTGCGTCGGCTGCTGGCGCCGGACGCGAGAAGGCTGTCCTGTCGCCGGAAGTTGGTTTGCGCCTCGGCAAACACCGCTTGTGCCTGACCGACGGTCCCCTTTGCCTGCACAACCTCCTGCGGGCGGCTACCGCTGCGAAGCTTGGCAAGATCCGCGTGGGCCGCATCGACTTCAGCCTGGGCTGCCGCCAGTTTGTGCTGGTACGGCGCAGGATCAAGTCGTGCCATCACGTCTCCCGCTTTAACCGTATCGCCCTCGTCGAAATCCATACTCGCGACTCGTCCGGGTTGGCGAAAGGCCAGTTCCACCTCACGGATATCCACGTTTCCGTACAGACGCAGCACGCTGTCGTCGGAGCGGTCATGCAAGCGCCACCACGTTAGCCCGACCACGATGAGCACGGCAGGGATGAGCAACACCCAGCGGGCTTTTCCAGCAGGAAGTTTCGGGGTTTTCATCGATGCATTTCCGGTTGCCAGTCGAGTTCAATCACAGTTTGGTGCGACGTTTTTCCGTGGAGCGAACCTCGCGGCTGCAGGAGTCGCCACGCTCCCAGCGCTGCAATGGCGATCCATACAACGCTGCGCGCCGGTAATGACATAGGCGAATCCGGCAATAAAATTGAACCAGAGCACCAACGGCACGTAGGCACCGGCGGCGGTTCGTGCCGCTTCACCGTCGAACAGCAGCGCGGGTTCAAACTTCATGGGACGCCTCGATGCCGCGGCGGTAGATGGCAAAAACCCGGAAGGCGTTGTCGCGCATCAGTTCCACGTTCCCGGCAAGCATCGATTGCATGACCAGGCCCTGGATGGTGCCGATGAACAGGATCACGGCCGCATCGATGTCAAGCGTGGAGGACAGTTCGCCCCGCGCCTTTCCCGTCTCCATCAAAGCGCGAAGTCGCTGTCCGTAGCCGGCGATCAGCGTCTGCACCATGCGCTTGGTCACCGTGGAGCCTGAGCGCTGGAGCTCGCCGAACATCATCCTGGGAACCCCGGGGTGCTCGGCCACAAACGCGATGTGGGCCATGAACATGGTGCGCATGGCTTCCAGTGGCGAGTCGATACCGGCAGCCGCGGTGTCGATGCGGGTCAACAAACGTTCCGCCACCCACTCCATGACCGCTTGCCATATCGCGTCTTTGTTGGGGAAATGGCGAAACAAGGCCCCTTGAGTGAGGTTCATATGCTTGGCGATCGCAGCCGTCGTGATCTCGCTCGGGTTGGTGGACGCAGCCAGTTCGACCACGGCTTCCACTGTCACAGCGCGGCGCTCTCCGGCGGGAAGGTTCTGGCGGCGCTGGCTCATCTCTGGCCCTCAAGCTAGTAATCGATTACTATCTTATCCAACGCGCCTGTAAACGCAAGCGAACAGAAGAGTGAAGGCGACGAGCATCCTGTCTATCCTTGACGACGTACCTTGGGGCGCGGATTGGCGGCTCCAGAGGCGTTCCCCGCTCCTGCCGGCGGCCGAGGGCCCCGGTGAATGAAGAAGCTCACCGGTTCGACCATCCCATCAGAGAAGGTGTCCGCGATATGGCCCTGCCCCACCTCAAACCCGTTCATTGGACTGCTGTGGCCGTGGCGTTCGCGCTTCTGGCCCTTGTTGCGTGGTGGATCCGAACTCCGGGTCCTGCTGAAACGGGAGCCGGGGATGCTGCCCCGGTCGCCGACGCCCAGGGCCGGATTCAACTGAGCGCCGGGCAGATCGAAGCACTCGGCATCGAGACGGTAGACGCGGTAGCGGCCAACCACATTCCCGTCACCGGGCTTCCGGGTGAGGCCATGCCACCATTCGGCGCAAGCACGCAGGTCACCGTACCGTTCAGTGGGGTGGTTATCCGGGTGCTGGTGGATGAAGGTGAGCGAGTCAGTCGCGGCCAGCCGCTGCTGCGCGTACAGAGCCGCGAACTGATTGGCATGCGGGGCGACCTCGCGCGTGCGCAATCGGAATCCGGGTTGGCTGCACAGCAGGCGCGCCGCGACGCGACCCTCGCGCAGGAAGGGATCATTCCAAAGTCCCGGCAAGCGGAAAGTGCGGCACGCGCCGCATCGGCAAAGGTCAATCTGGACGAAGCGAGCGCCATGATGTCGCAGCTCCGCCGCGTCCCCGGCGGCCTGCCCGGCGAATATGAGGTTATCGCACCACAGTCCGGCCTCGTCTTGCGCCGTATCGCCACGCCAGGCGAGGCCATGGAGGCGATGGCACCGGCGTTCGTCCTCGCCGACTCGGACTCGCTTGATATCCGCTTCAGTGCACCGATCGCGTTGCGTGGGCAATTACAACCGGGCCTCGGCATCACCCTGCCCTACGGCGTAGAGGGGCAAGTGGTTGCCGTCGGTGCCGACACCGATGCAGGGACGCAGAGCCTGCGCGTTCGTGCTCGCGTCGACAAACCCGAAACACTGGTCGCGGGGCAGCAAATCGAGGTCGCGTTGCTGCTACCGGCGCCGGCGGATGCGGTATCGGTGCCCATCAGTGCCCTTCAGCCACATGGCGATACTGAAACGCTTTACGTCCAGGACGGCACCACGTTCCATGGTCTTGTGGTGGAGAGACTTGGTGGCGATGCCGACACGGCGGTGGTGCGTGGCGAAACCCTGCGACCCGGTGCAAAGGTGGTGCGCAAAGGCGGCAGCGTGCTGAAGTCCCTCGCACCGATTGTGAACTAGCGCCGTGCTCGCTCGCCTGATCGAGTTTTCGCTTCGCCAACGCCTGTTGGTCCTTCTGATCGCGCTGGCGATCGGTATCGCTGGCGCAATGGCGTTCGTGCGCCTGCCGATCGATGCGTATCCCGATATCTCGCCGACCCAGGTGAAGTTGATCTTGAAAGCCCCCGGCCTGACGCCGGAGGAAGTCGAGGCGCGGGTCATCACGCCACTGGAAATGGAGCTGCTGGGGGTCCCGAACGCAGCAATCCTGCGATCGGCGGCGAAATACGCGATCGCGGACATCACCCTGGATTTCATTGAAGGCACGGATATCTACTGGGCGCGCCAGCAAGTGGCCGAACGTTTCGCCAACGTCGCGCCCGACCTGCCGGAGGACGTGACCGGCGGACTCGCGCCCATCTCGACGCCCCTCTCCGACGTCTACATGTTCACGATCGAGGGCGGTGGGCTGAACCTGCAGGAACGCCGCAGCCTGCTGGAGTGGACCCTGCGTCCCGCGCTGCGGACCATCCCGGGCGTGGCGGACGTCAACGTGCTGGGCGGCGAGGCCAAAAGCTTTGTCGTTGTTCCCGACCGCGCGCGGCTCGCCGCCAACGGGTTGAATCTTGGCGACCTGGTGGGCGCACTCCAGCGCAACAATCGCAACGATGGCGCCGGGCGGTTGCAGTCCGGTGAATCCGCGCTGATTGTTCGCGCCGAAGGCGCACTGCAGACACCGCGTGAAATCGGCAACGTCGTGGTGAAATCCGGTGTTCCGCCAGTGCGGATCAGCGACCTTGCGGATGTCCGGATAGAGGGCCTGACCCGCTACGGTGCGGTTTCCCGTGACGGCCGCGAAGAAGCCGTCCAGGGCATTGTCGTGGCGTTGCGAGGTGCTGACGCGTCGCAACTGATCAAACAGGTTGAAGCGCGACTGGACCAGCTGCAGGCATCGCTTCCCGCGGGAGTGAGGATCGAAACGTTCTACGACCGCAGCTCGCTGATCGAGCGTGCGGTCGGGACTGTGGAACGTGCGCTGCTGGAGGCCACAGCGCTGGTGGTGGTGCTGCTGCTCCTTTTCCTTGGCAATTTGCGCGCCGCGATCGTGGTCGCGCTGATTCTTCCGCTGGCGGCACTGTCCACGTTTTTGTTGATGCATCTCACGGGCCAGAGCGCCAACCTGATGAGTCTGGGCGGCCTTGCGATCGCCGTCGGGCTACTGGTCGATGCAGCGGTGGTGGTGGTCGAGAACACGGTTACCCGGCTTGATCCGGATGCCCCCGGCGCGCATATGCCGCACCTGCATCGGGTCTTTGATGCTACCCGTGAGGTGGCGATGCCCGTCTCCGCGGGCATGCTGATCATCGCTTTGACCTTCGTGCCGCTGCTTACCTTGCAAGGTCTGGAGGGCAAGCTGTTCGCACCTGTCGCGTTGACCATCGTGTTCGCACTGGGTGCCTCCCTGCTCGCGTCACTTACCTTCATCCCGGTACTGGCGTCCTACCTGATGAAAGGCGGCGCGCACAGTGAGCCGTGGCTGGCGCGCAAGGTCGACGCCGTCTATCGCCCGCTGCTCGACAAGGCACTCGCAAAGCCGACCTCTGTCTTCGTCGCCGCCGCGATTGCCTTGCTGCTGGGCGTGGTCGCCTACATGGGCACCGGGAAAAGCTTCATGCCCACGATGGACGAAGGGGACGTGCTGATCCAGCTGATGAAGTCGCCATCGATCTCACTGGAGCGCTCGGTGGAACTCGATCTCGCGGTCGAACAGGCGATCATGGCCGAGGTGCCGGAAGTTGCGCACGTCGTGTCGCGTGTGGGCTCCGACGAGCTGGGGCTCGACCCGATGGGCCTGAACGAAAGCGATATGTTCCTTCAGCTAAAGCCCAAAAAAGAGTGGCGCGTGGGCGACAAGACCTGGCTGACCGGCGAGCTGCGCCGGGTCCTGGAGCGCTTCCCGGGCATCGAGTACGGATTCACCCAGCCGATCGAAATGCGCGTCTCGGAGATGCTGACCGGCAGCCGGGGCGATCTGGCAGTGAAGATCTTCGGCCCGGACCTGGTGGTTCTCGGTGATCTCGCGCAACGCGTGGCTGCCGAGGTGGAAAGCATCGAGGGTGCCGAGGATGTGCTCACCCAGACCACCGAGGGCGTGGATTATCTGAAGGTGGAGATCGACGCATTGGCCGCCGGCCGGCAGGGTCTTGCCGTAGCGGACGTGCAGGACGAGCTGCGAGCGCAACTGGAAGGCGTCAATGCCGGCATGGTGATCGAGCCCGACCGGCGCACGCCGATCATCGTGCGCGGCGGTGACGATATCCGCCTGTCCACGGATCGCTTCTCGCGGATCACGATCGGCTTGCCGCAAGGCGGCCAGGTGCCGCTTTCCAGCATCGCGCGCATCAACTCTGGAAGCGGACCGGTGATGATCGACCGTGAGCACGGATCGCGCTACTCGCTGGTGCAGGCAAACGTGGATGGACGCGATCTGGTGGGCTTTGTCGAGGAGGCAAAGGCGGCGGTTGCGCAGGACATACCGCTACCCGCCGGCTACCGGATCGAATGGGGCGGGCAGTTCGAGAACCAGCAACGCGCGGCTGCCCGTCTTGCACTGGTGGTGCCGGCCGCATTGGGGTTGATTTTCCTGGTCCTGTTCATGACCTTCGGCTCCGCGCGGCAAGCGCTGCTGGTACTGGTGAATATTCCCTTCGCACTGGTCGGTGGCATCGTGGCGCTCTGGCTGTCAGGGGAGTATCTGTCGGTGCCGGCGTCGGTTGGTTTTATCGCGTTGCTCGGCATCGCTGTCCTGAACGGCCTGGTACTCGTCACCCGCTTCAACCAGCTCCACGATCAGGGCCTGGACATCACCACGGTCGTGCGCGAGGGCGCATGGCGCCGCGTGCGTCCGGTGCTGATGACGGCCAGCATCGCCGCATTCGGACTGGTCCCACTGCTGTTGGCAACCGGCCCCGGCTCGGAAATCCAGCGGCCTCTGGCTATCGTGGTGATTGGTGGACTGGTCAGCGCGACGGCCCTTACCCTGCTGCTGATGCCGCTTCTCTACCGCCGCTATGGCCTGCCGCCCGCTCGCGATTCGCAAAGGAGGGTGTCGACATGACGGACTGGATCCGCATGATGCTGAGTTTTCCGCCGCACCTGGAGACGCCGATCACCCAGGCGCTGAGTGCCGATCCACGCATGCCGGGCTTCACGCTGCTGAAGGCCGAGGGCCACACCAGTGATTTCGGTGGGGCGTCCAATGCCGAGCAAGTGCGAGGTCGCATGGATCGACGCTTGTTGTGGCTCGTGCTACCGGCGGAAATGAAGGACGATGTTCTGGAACTGATGCGCAGTCATGTGGACTCCCGCGACCTGCGTTGGTGGACCGAGGCGGTGCTGGAAATGGGACGGCTGGGATGAGGCCGATCGCTTGCATTGCCGTCCTGCTTGCCATGGCCGCACCCGCCATCCACGCGCAGGATTGGCTGCCAGACCCCACACTGGTCGAGGCCGCGATAGACGAACAACCGGCCGTTCGCGCTGCGATGCACCGTACGGACGCCGCCGGTGCGCAGGCGCGGGCGCGTGCCGTGGGACCACACGAAGTGGAAGTAAGCGCGATTTCGCAGGTACGCAAAGTCGATGTGGACGACGGAACGGAGCGCTTTGACGAGTACGAAGCCCAGATCGCGCGCGCCTTCCGATGGCCGGGCAAGGTCGCGCTGGACCGCCAGATCGGCCAACACGGTGTCAGTGCCAGCGAGCTCCGGCTCGACGACGCCCGCCACGAGGCGGCAGTTACGCTGTTGACGAGCTGGCTTGGCTGGCTGCGCGCCGCCGAGCGTGCAACAGAATCGGATGAGCAGCTGGCATCGTTGATGCGGGAACGCTCGGCGTTGTCACGCCGCGTACAACTTGGTGACGCCGCTGCGAAGGACCTCGATCTGCTCGACGTGGAACTGGCACAAGCCGATGTCACGCAGCTTGCATCGTCGGGCGCGCTTGCGGACGCGCGCGCCATACTGGAGCACAACTTTCCCACCCTGCCACTGCCCGTGCAGGCACCTCCGGTGGGTGAACCACAGGAGCTGACCGAGGCACCGCATGTCTGGGTCTCGCGCATCATCGAGCGCAGCCACGAGATCGGCGCGATTGAAGCCGACGCGATGCAGGCCGACGCCCTGGCTGCGCGTGCCCGCGCGGACCGGTTGCCCGATCCCACGCTCGGCTTGCGCATGATGAACGATCGCGGCGGATCCGAACGTGTCATGGGTCTGGTGGTCACCATGCCGCTCGGCGGACGGCACCGTTCGGCCGTGGCCGCCGCTGAAGGCGCTTCAGCCGCCGCGCTGCATGGCGACGCTGCGAAAATGCGACGCGAGATCGAGCGCGAGGCGGGACAGACAGTCCGCATGGTCAAGCAGGCGCGCAGACAATGGGTGGCGCAGAAACGTGCCATGACCGCCAGCGACGAGGCCCGTCGACGCACCCGGCGCGGCTGGGAACTGGGGGAACTGTCGCTGGCGGAATGGCTGTTCGCCGAGCGTACCCATCGACAGATCGCTTTTGCGGAAGCAGGCGCCCGTGCCGATGCCGAAGAGGCGCGACTCAGGGTACTCGTTGACAGCCATGAACTCTGGCACGACGAATAGCGACGGAGTCTGAGCTCTGCCGCCATCGGTCATGCGCTTTTTGAGGAGTGGAGTGGAGTGGAATCAGCCGCCGTCACCCGCCCCCGGCTTGATCCGCTCGATACCCAGCAGCTTCATCACGTATTTCTCGTAGATGGGCTCGGAGGTGCCGTGACGCATCTTGTAGAGGAAGTATTTCTCGAACCCCAGCTTGGCCACGTGCACCCATTTGCCGATCCTGGTCCAGGTCACGTTGCGTGGCGGAATCTGCGGCAAGGCCACGAATGCCGCTCCGGTGTCGCCCATGTCGGCGAGACACACGGCATTCCACGTGCCTTCGAAGTCGGCCGGTTTCCCGGCCAGTTCCGCCTGGATGTTGAGCACAATGGTCGTCACCATCGACTCGATCATGAAGCCCGTCTTCGGCGCGCCCGTCGGGATCGGGGTGACTTCAACCGGGGGGATGGCCACACAGACGCCTGCCGCAAAAATGTTCCTGTACTTCGGGTTGCGCTGGTGATTGTCGACCAGCACGAACCCTCTCGGATTGCACAGGCCGTCGACCGCGGCGACCGCATCCACTCCCTTGAATGCCGGCAGCAGCATCGAGAACCGGAACGGCAGCACTTTCTCGCGCAACGGCTGGCCCTCCGAGTCGTGCTCGACGACAGTCATCTCGCCATCCCGCACTTCGGTGACCTTGGCGTTGACGATCCATTTGATGTGGCGCTGGCGCAGTTCGGATTCCATCAGGCCCTTGGAATCGCCCACGCCGCCGAGCCCCATGTGGCCGATGTAGGGTTCGCTGCTGACGTAATGCATTTCCACCTTGTCGCGGAGTTTGCGGCGACGCAGGTCCGCATCAATGATCGTGGCAAATTCATAGCCTGGACCGAAGCAGCTGGCACCCTGCACGGCGCCGACTACGATCGGGCCCGGGTTCTTGAGGAATTTCTCGTAGGCTTCCCACGCGGTCTGTGCGTGATTGGTGTTGCAGACCGACTGCGTATAGCCGCCTTCCGGCCCACTGCCCGGCACTTCATCGAAAGCGAGTTTCGGCCCCGTGCAAATCAGCAGGTAGTCGTATTCGATGGTCTCGCCGCCACCGGTCGTAACGCGATTGGCACCGGCCTCAATACTGGTTACGCCGTCACCTATGTAGCGGATATCCTTTTTGCCGACGTGCCTGGCAACCGGTACGGTCGTTTCATCGCGCTTCCGCCAACCAACGGCAAGCCACGGATTGGAGGGGGTAAAGCCAAACGTCTCGCCCTCCCCCACGAGTGTGATCGCGTGATCCTTGCCAAGTGTGTTGCGCAACTCATACGCCGCGCTCATGCCGCCCAACCCTGCTCCCACCACCACGAACCTGGCCATGACGTTTCCCTCCCTGACTGCAACGCCGGGGTGGCATCGCGGGCGCGCAACCGTTCCTCAAGCGTCCTGTGAGAGTTCGCGGAAGTCAGCGACTGCGCACAATAAACATTAGGCGTCTCTTATATTAGAGTCAAGTAATATTTAATGGTGCGCTTCCTGTTCTGATGGCCTGGGAAGCCAGCCGCTGCTAAAACATGAGGCCTGCACGCCTCCGACCCCCGACCCCCGACCAAGGGAGCACACACCCGAACATGACCTCGATACTTACTGCCATCAAGCGTTACCCGATCGTCGCGATGACGCTGCTTGTCGCGATCGTCGGCGGCGTTTTGGAAGCACTTGGGAGCAGCGACGTCGTGAATGTTAACGCTGCCCGTTGGGCTCTCAGTGCGTTTGCGCTGCTCGTCGCCGCAATGCAGGCGCGCGACATGCTGCGCAACATCATGAAAGGCCAGGTCGGAATGGATGTACTGGCCATCATGGCGATCGTTGCAACCGTGTCGGTCGGCGAGTATTGGGCAAGCGTGGTGATCGTGCTGATGCTTTCGGGAGGCGAAGCGCTTGAGGAGTATGCGTCCGGTCGCGCCAGCCGCGAGCTCGGCGCCCTGCTGAAGCGCGCGCCCCAGCAGGCGCACCGGCTAAGGGAAGGCGACGATCAGCAGATCGAGGATGTGTCCATTGCCGATGTTGCCATCGGTGACCGTCTGCTGGTGCGCCCTTCCGAAGTGGTGCCTGTCGATGGGGTGCTCGTCACCGCGTCCGGCATCTTCGATGAATCATCGCTCACTGGTGAGAGCATGCCGGTCGAGCGGAGTCGCGGTGACACCCTGCTGAGCGGTGCGCTCAACGGCCAGGCGGCGGTCGTCATGGAGGCGACCGCACTCGCCGTTGACAGCAAGTATCAGCGGATCGTGGCCCTGGTCACCGAGGCCACGGCGAGCCGCGCACCTCTTGTTCGACTTGCCGATCGCTTCGCCCTGCCGTTCACGATCGTTTCGCTGGGCATCGCGGGACTTGCTTGGCTGATATCCGGCGATCCGGTCCGCTTCGCCGAGGTGCTGGTGGTCGCGACGCCTTGTCCGCTGCTGATTGCAGCGCCGGTCGCGTTCATGGGCGGCATGAGCCGCGCGTCGCGCTACGGCATCATCGTGAAAGGAGGTGGAACGCTCGAGCAGCTGTCGCGAGCACGCTCGGTTGCGTTCGACAAAACCGGCACACTCACGCACGGGGATCCAACGGTGGTCGCCGTGCTGCCCGCCGGCGCGCTGGGCGAAGAAGAGCTGCTCGCGCTCGTCGCCTCCGCGGAACGCTATTCATCCCATGCGCTCGCATCATCCATCGTTGAAGTGGCCCGTGAACGCGGGCTGGTGTTGCAGGATGTCACCGATGCACACGAGGAGGCGACCAACGGTGTGGTCGCCGTGATCGATGGCCGCGACGTCGTCGTCGGCAAGCTCGCGTTTGTTGCGGCGGCCGCACCGGACGCGCGCGCGACGCAGATCAGCGGTGGGGAAATGGCCGTTTACGTTGCCGTCGACGGGCGGTTCGCGGGCACGATCCTGCTCAGCGATCGCTTGCGGGACAACGCGCAACCCACCCTGAAAGCCCTCGCATCACTGGGAATCAAACGGTTTCTGATGCTCACCGGCGATGCTTCCGCGACGGCCACACACGTCGCCGCGCAGGTTGGCATCACCGACGTCCACGCAGAACTGCTGCCTGAGGACAAGGTCCGCATCGTTCGATCGATCAGCCCCCGCCCGGTCATCATGGTGGGGGACGGGGTCAACGATGCGCCGGTGCTCGCCGTCGCAGACGTGGGGATCGCGATGGGGGCCAACGGCGCAACCGCTGCCAGCGAGTCGGCCGACGTCATTCTGATGGTGGATGACATCTCGAAAGCCGCCGACGCGATGGCGATCGGCCAACGGACGATGCACGTTGCGTTGCAGAGTATCTGGCTCGGCATCGGCTTGAGCGTGGGACTGATGCTCGTCGCTGCCGCCGGTCTGCTGCCGGCGATTGTCGGCGCCGCGCTGCAGGAGGTGGTTGACCTTGCAACCATCCTCAACGCACTGCGAGCGCTGCGAGGTCCCATGGACGGATCCCTCAAAGTGGCTGCGGCCGCACACGCCAGAGCTTGACGTTTCAGGGGCAAGGCGCACGTCCAGCGTGACCTGCTTTTGCTGACGATGGACAAGGGCACCGGTCTGATCAGGTGCGTACGCTTCTACCCAAAAGCGCGTTTCTCAATGCCACAGCGTTGTTGTGAGCCTCGTCATGCGCGGCAAAAACCAAGGTTATGACGCTTCGACGGGCATCTTCGCGAAGCTCCGCCAATAGATCGCGGTGCTCGCGCAGCTCCTGCCGGTAGCGTCGTTCGAACCCGCTCCATCGCGACGGCTCATGGTCAAACCACTCGCGCAATTCGTCGCTGGGGGCGATGTCCTTCATCCAGTGGTCCAGCCGAGCGGTATCTTTGCTCACCCCGCGGGGCCAGAGACGATCGACCAGGATCCGCTTCCCGTCACTGTCGGACGGGTCGTCGTAGGCGCGCTTGAGCCGGATGTGGGCTGCCGGAATCCCGCTGCTCATTTCGCTGTCGCCTGAGCGGCAATCAAACGCTCGAAAGCGCGTTCCTTGACCAGACCCGCATGATCGCGGTGGACGAAGGCCGCGGCCAATTCGCGCCCGCCTTTGCAATAGCTGATTGTGCAGTCAAGCGCTGCGAGATCCCCGTCGATCTGGACCTGTTCGAACCCCGGCGCATGACCCACATAGGCGAGGCTGAAGCCTTGCTGCTCGGTCCAGAAAAACGGCACAGCGTCATATGGCTGCTTGCGCCCGATCATGTTCAGGGCAGCGGTCTGCCCCTGATGTTGGGCCACAACCCAATGCTCGATGCGCACGCGCTCGCCGGTCATCGGATCAGGCCAGAGCGCGATATCGCCTGCGGCATAGATGCCCGGCTCGCTGGTTTGCAGGTAGCGGTCCACGATCACTCCGCGGTCCACGGACAACCCCGCCTTCTCGGCCAGCGCAATCCGCGGGCGCACCCCAATCCCGATGACCACGAGATCCGCCTGCAGTGTTTCCTCATTGGTCAGTACCACTTCGTCTTCGTTGATGGTGCTGGCCGTCGTGTCGAGGTGGAAGATGACGCCGTGGTCTTCATGCAGTGACTGCAGGAAGGCGCCGACTTCCTTGCCCAGCACGTTGGCCATCAACGAGCGTTCCTTGCCGACGACATGCACGTCGATCCCGCGGGCGCGCAGGCCGGAGGCAACCTCCAGACCGATGAAACTGGCACCGATGATGACGGCGCTTTTGGCTTTCTTCGCGCTCTCGATCAGGCTCGCGCAGTCCGCTGCGGTCCGCAGGTAGTGCACGTGGGGCAGTGATGCCCCCCGAATGTCCAGCGTTACCGGCTCCGCCCCGGTCGCGAGCAGCAGTGAGTCATAGGCGACCGGCAAGCTGCCGGCGATCTCCACCTCGCGACGAACGGTATCGATACGTTCAACCGTCGTGCCAAGCCGCAGATCAATGTCGTTGTCGCGGTAGAAGTCCGCGGGATGCAGGTCGTTGGCGTCCACGTCCATGTCGCCGCTCAGGGCGCCTTTGGACAGGTTGGTGCGGTCGTAAGGAGCGTCTTCATCGGCGCTCAACATCGTAATCGTCCCCGCATAGCCTTCACGACGCAGGGTCTGTGCGGCGCAAAGTCCAGCAGCGCCGCCACCGATGATCACGATGGATGCGGGCATCCCGTCGCCGGTCTCCGTCGACTCGGGAGATTGCTCCGCGGCCGTGGCAACAGGGTGTTTTCTCGTGACAGTGGCGGTGGTTCCAGACACTTCAACCGCGTAGCAGTCGACCGGGTCGAGTGCCGGCGGCCGTGAGGGGAATCCGGTGCGCAGGTCGAAACAGGCGTGGTGCCACGGACAGCGGACGCCGCCGTCAACGACCAGTCCCTTCGCCAACGGGCCTCCCTGATGGGTACAGATAGCGCCCAAGGCGAAAAACGTCTTGCCTTGGCGGGCCAGGATCACCTCCTGCCCATCAACGTGCCCCAAAACGATTTCACCGTCGGAGAGCTTTTCGATGCTCACGCCGCGCTTGAGATCTGGTCCTTCCAACGTCCCGGATTTCTCCGCCATGGTGTTGTCCTCGGTTCGATTCCCCCGATCCCGTTTACCCTTCGAGCATCCCGCTGCGCCGATGATGCGCCAGTGAATCCTCAGCGCGTTCCAGGCTGAGCTCCCATCGTTATCTGCACGCGATGTTCTTGACCGTCGGTGCACAACGGGATGAGCACCCCACCGGTGTCCGCAAGTAAAAGGCCGACACCGTCAAGGGTCGCCACGACGATTCCGCTGCCTACCTGGTCAGGGTTCTCCACACGGATGCGGTACAGCGAGCCGTGATACCGGCAGGTGAGACTGAACCCGGTCCATGTCGCAGGAATGCACGGTTGCATCAGCACCTTGTGGCCGCGCAGATGGAAGCCCAACAACGCCTCCATACCCGCTCGGTACAGCCAGGCCGCGGACCCGCTGTACCAGGTCCATCCACCCCTTCCGGCATGTGGATCGACCGAATAGACATCGGCACAGGACACGTAGGGCTCCACCTTGAAGTGGTCGGCCGCGCGGCGGGTGCTGGAATGACTGACGGGGTTGAAAAAATCGAACAGCTCCCACGCCTTGGCACCTTCCTCCAGCTTCGCCCACGCGAAGATCGACCAGATGCATCCGTGGGTGTACTGACCGCCGTTTTCGCGCACGCCGGGAGGATAGGCCTTGATGTAGCCCGGATTGCGGGCGCCATGCTCGAACGGAGGCGTCAGCAGACGCATCAGTCGGTGGCGCCGATCCACCAGATGCACGTCGGTGGCAGCCATCGCCTGTCTCGCGCGCTCGGGATCCGCCGCGCCGGACATCACCGCCCAGGACTGGGCAATCCCATCGATACGGCACTCCGACTGGTGGCCACTGCCCAGCGGAGTGCCGTCGTCGTAATAGGCACGTCGATACCACGCGCCGTCCCAGCCCGGACCTTCCAAAGCGGACTTCACCGAAGCGGCGACGTCGCGCCAACGCGCTGCACGATCACTGTCGCCGCGACTTTCGGCGACCGGAGCGAAACGGGTGATGACGTCCAGGAGGAACCAGCCGAGCCAGACGCTCTCTCCCCGCCCCTGCTCGCCCACGCGGTTCATCCCGTCGTTCCAGTCGCCGGTGCCCATCAAAGGCAAGTGATGGGGACCGAGCGCCATCGATACATCCAGCGCGCGGGCGCAGTGCTCGTACAGGTTCGCCCGGGTGTCAGAGACCGAAGGAGCGAAGAACGCATCGTGCTGGCCGTCCTCCAGCGGGGGACCGTCCAGAAACGGAACGACGACGTCCAGCACTCCCGCATCTCCGCTCACCTCAACGTAGTGCAGGGCGGAATAGGGCAGCCACAGGCGATCGTCGGTCATCCGGGTGCGGATACCCTGCCCGGCCGGCGGCAGCCACCAGTGCTGGACATCCCCCTCTACAAACTGGCGTGACGCGGCAAGCAACAGGTGGTCACGCGCAAGATCCGGGCGCGCGATGCAAAGCGCCATCACATCCTGCAGCTGGTCGCGGAATCCGAACGCCCCACTGGACTGGTAGTAGGCGGTTCGCGCCCACATCCGGCAGGAAAGCACCTGATACAGCAGCCAGTGATTGAGCAGCACATTCATCGCCGGATCCGGCGTGTCGATCTGCACTGTTGCCGTCACCCCATCCCACAAAGCGTGGATATCGGCGAGGACGGTGTCGATATCGAACGCTCGTGCACGCTGGATCAGCTCCGTGGCGTCGCTTTCCGAGGCCGCATCGCCAAGCAGGAAGCGCAACTCCGCCGATTCGTCGGCTGCAATCTCCAGCGTTGACTGCATCGCGGCGCAAGGGTCGCGGCCTGCGCCACACCAGCCGCCAAGCGGCGTGGAGCTGCGCAACGCGAGCGGCTGGGTTGACGAGCCGAATATCCCGAGAAACTCCTGGCGGTCGCAGGTGAACGACGTCACCTCCGCCCCGAGATCCGCGAACGCGACGCGCTCGGCAAACTCTGGACGCCAGCGGTTAACGGCCAACAGGGCACCCGTGCGGGCATCGCGGGAGGTAATGACATGCGGCCCCGGCACTGTGCCGTTGGCACCCAACGCCCACTGCAGATAGGCCGTCACCGACAGCTTTCGGACCCGCCCGGAACGGTTGTGGATGCGCAAACGCGAGAGCTTGACCGAATCGGCGACCGGCACGCACTGAAGCAGTTCGACCTCCAGTCCATCGCAGCTGTGCGAGTACGCGGTCCATCCCTTGCCGTGACGGGTAATGCGATTGCACGCGGTCCCGGGGACTGGTCGGGGAGTTGCGCTCCAAAGCGCGCCACTTTCCTCATCTCGCAGGTACAGGACCTCGCAGGGTTGATCGCTGACCGGATCATTTGGCCACGGCGTCAGCGGATTCTGCTGGCTGTTGCAGGAAAACGTGTGTCCGCCCCCCTCCGCGGTCGCGATGAAGCCGAACGACGGATTGGCAATGACGTTGCTCCACGGCAGCGGAGTGCACTCCCCGGCGTCCGGGCGGATGACGTATTCGTCGCCGGCCTGGGTAAATCCGCCGTAGCCGTTGTCAAAACGAAGCTCCGCAGGCGCGATGGCAGGGACCTTCGCGCTTGTCACCAGTCCACCTGCTGGCGCGGAAACGCGGGCCTGCCACCTGTCCGGGAGCAGTTGCTCCCGTGCACCCGCGTCACCACTTCTGTCTTCGCACGGAGGTCCTTCGTTGGCGGGAAGCACGACCCGGGCGGCGGCTGACAGGCCATCGCGCAGGCGGGGTTCAATGTCGTCCTCGCGAAGATAAAACACCTCTCCAGTGGCTACATCGCTGTCGCTCTGCGGCGACGCCGCAAGTTCGCCCGCTGCCGACGTTGCATCCAGCGACGCCGCGGCGTTGCCGCCACTGCGATTCAACATGACCAGATCGACCGCTATCCCGGCGAATTCCCAGTAGCGCTGGGCGCGCAACAACTCATGGGCAACTCCCAGAGCGCTTTCGTCCAGGATATTGAGGAGCACGATCGGGCGGTCACCCGAGATACCCGCCGCCCACAACACCGGAGCGCCACCGCTGGCCTGCTTGAGTCGCTCCTGCGACGCCCGTGACGCTGGATTGGAATACAGCAATGCCGCAAGAAGCTGCCCACAACGCTCCATGCACCCATCGTCGAGGAAGCATCTGGCACGGGCCTCCTCCTCGAAGGTCCGTGCCCTGTTGAAGACGTCTTCGCAATGCTCAACCGGTGCGACGGTCCTGGCGATTGCGAGTACTTTTTCACGGGAACTGGCGGCACAGTTCCAAAAAGCCAGACGAACACTTCTGCCCGCTGGAACCCGGACCCGGCGGCGCAGACTGATGACTGCGTCCAGCACGTCACCCGCCGACCCCTCCAGCACCGAGTCATTCACCATGGCCGCGGCGCTCTGAAGCGTTCGTCCCCGTCCCAGAAAGCGGGCGCGGTCACTGATGTACTCGGTGGTATCCGTCAACTGACCTTCGACCAGAGCCACTTGCGCGAACCACGTTTCCGCCTCGGTGGGCGACTGGCGCCGACGCGTCGCCAGCAGCACTCCACCAGACGCCACCCATTCGGTACGGACGAAGAGCTTGGAAAACGCCGGGTGCGCGGCATCGGCATCAGCAGCACCCAGAACCGGTTCGCTGTAGGACGTCACCTCGATCACAACGGCGTCGCTGCCATGATTGGAGATCGTCAGGTGGCGAAGCTCGGCATCGCAGCCGGGCGCCACCGCCACGGCCAGACGGGTTTCGATATCGCCGTGCGTGCGCGTGCTGGTAAAGGTGCCAGCCCCGTCCTTGATGACGAACTCTGCGGGATCGCTCGGAAGCGGCTGGCGCGTGGGCGACCAGACAGCTCCCGTGTCGGCGTCGCACAGCAACAGGTAGCTGCCCCACGAGTCGCGGGTCGGATCCTCGCGCCAGCGCGTAATCGCACGCCCGCACCATCGGCTCCATCCAGACCCGGCATCGGTCAGCATGGTCGTATAGCGGCCGTTGGACAGCACATGAACACGCGGCACGGCCGTCGCCGCGGAGGGGAGCATGTTCATGCGGCCTCCATCGGGCATCGGGTTGCACTTCGATGCTACGCCACGGTCGTGACGCGGTCTTGAAGACCAATCCGCTACGCTCCCGTCTCCGGAGACGACGGACATTACCGTGACCGATGAGGGATTGATCGACCGGTTGCAACAGGCTGCGTTCGGCTATTTTCTTGGCGCGTTCAATCCCGCCAACGGACTGGTTGCGGACACCACCCGTCCCGGATCCCCTTGCAGCATCGCCGTGGTCGGCTTCGCCTTGTCGACCTATCCGGTGGCTGTGGAGCGCGGATGGATAGAGCGTGACCAGGCCGCCGTGCGCGCGCTGGCATCTCTGCGATTTTTCCACGACAGCGAACAGAGCGGTGCTGCCGACGCGACAGGCCACAAGGGATTTTACTACCACTTCCTCGATATGGACGCCGGGACCCGCGTGTGGCGATCGGAGCTGTCCACGATTGACACCGCGCTGCTCATCGCAGGTGCCTTGCTGGCAGCGCAGTACTTTACGGCCGATACGGCGACGGAACGCGAACTTCGTGAGGTGGCGAACGCCCTGTATCTGCGGGTTGACTGGCGCTGGGCGTGCGGCGGCCAGCCGACCATCCGACAGGGCTGGAAGCCGGAGTGCGGATTTCTCCACTACGGCTGGGACGGCTATGACGAAGGCATCCTGCTGTATGTCCTTGCCGCCGGCTCGCCCACGCACCCGATCGAGACTTCGCACTACCGCGCGTGGACGGCTACCTACCAATGGGAGAACCTTTACGGCGAAGAGTTCCTCTATGCGGGACCGCTGTTCGTGCATCTTTTCTCGCATGCCTGGATCGACTTTCGCGGCATCGCCGATCCTTTCATGCACGAGAAGCGCAGCGACTACTTTCAGAACACCCGGCGTGCGATTGCCGTCCAGCGCGAATATGCGTGGCGAAATCCGCACGCATTCACTGGCTATGATCGCGATTGCTGGGGCCTTACCGCGTGTGATGGGCCCGGGGGAAACGTTCCGGCAGGTGATCCCGGAGACGTCCTGTATGGCTACGCCGCCCGTGGTGTGCCTTACGGTCCCGATGACGGAACCTTGAGCGGCTGGCTCGGTCTGGCGTGTCTGCCCTTCGAGCCGGAGGTCGCGTTGACCGCCACCCGCACCATGTTGGACCGCTATCCTCAAACCGTGCCTGCTGGCCAGTTCGCGAGTGCTTTCAATCCCGGTCTCGCAGACACGGATGGCTTGCCATGGATATCTCCAGGCGAGTTCGGACTGGATCAGGGCCTGGTCGTCATGATGGTGGAAAACCATCGCAGTGGGCTGGTCTGGAAATTGATGCGCGATTGCAAATACCTGCACGACGGCTTGCACAACGCCGGTTTTGGCGGAGGCTGGCTCGCATGACATCGCGCACGCCAGCCGCCCCGGAGTCGACCGCGCAGCCCGACGCGTACGAGATCGAACGCTTGGCCAATGTGCGGCCACCGGAATGGTGCAATCCCGACCCTGCAGTCCGATACGATCTGGTGATCATCGGGGGTGGCACGGCGGGGCTGACTGCCGCTGCGGAAGCAAGGCGTAGCGGCGCCCGGGTGGCACTGGTGGAGGCGCAGCTGCTCGGCGGGACCTGTCTCAACACCGGCTGCGTGCCGTCCAAGACGGTCATCCGCAGCTCCCGTGTGTACTCGCAGATCCGCAACGCGGAGAAATACGGGGGCCCCGCGGCGCTAGCGATGCCGGCAGATTTTGCGAAGGTGATGGAGCGCATGCGCTCCATACGCGCCAGGATCAGCCGAATGGATGCGGTTTCGCGGTTGTCCGGGCAGGGTGTGGATGTATTTTTCGGACGGGCCCGTTTTACCGCCGCCGACTCCCTGTCCGTGGCGGGCGCGACCCTTGATTTTGACAAGGCGATCGTGGCTACCGGCGCGCAACCAAAGATCCCTCAGATTCCGGGCTTGGCCGAGGCCGGTTACCTGACCAGTGACAATGCGTTTGACCAGACAATCCTGCCCGGGCGCGTGCTCGTTATCGGCGGTGGGCCGCTGGGCTGCGAGATGGCGCAGGCGCTTTGCCGCTTCGGCGCCCGCACCACGATCGTGCAGGATCGGCCGCTCTTTCTGCCGCGCGAGGAGCGCGATGCCGCACAGATCCTCTCCACGGCGTTTGCCCGCGACGGCCTGGAAGTGCGGCTGAACACCCGAGTGGTCAATATCCGGGTGGAAGGGGGGCGCAAGATTGCCGAACTGCTGAGTGACGACAACGAGAGCACCATCGAGTTCGATGCCATCCTGACGGGTGCCGGTCGCGTGCCGCGGATCGAGGGCATGGATCTGGAACTCGCGGGCATCGCACATGACGAACACCGGGGCATCCACGTGGATGATTTCCTGTGCACCAGCAACCCCCGGGTGTATGCCGCCGGGGATGTCTGTCTGGAGCACCGGTTCAACGACACCGCGGATGCCTCCGCGCGAATTGCGGTGCAGAACGCCCTGAATGGTGGCAGCGACCGCCTCAGCCATCTGGTCATCCCCTGGTGCACCTACACCGATCCGGAAATTGCCCACGTAGGCCTGTACGTCCGTCAGGCCCGCGAGCGCGGCATTCCCGTCCGGACGTTCACTGTGCCGATGCATGCCGTGGACCGAGCCATTACCGACAGCGAAGAGACCGGATTCGTCAAAATCCACGTCCGCGACGGCAGCGACGAGATCCTTGGGGCGACCATCGTCGCCCGTCACGCAGGCGAGATGATCAGCGAGATCACCCTGGCGATGGTGGCGGGAATCGGACTGGCAACCCTCTCCCGCGTGATCCACCCCTACCCCACGCAAGCCGAAGCTATCCGGATGGCCGCTGACGCGTTTGTGCGCAGCCCGCTTGGCTCTGGCGTCACGTCCGGCCTGCAACACTTGCCAAGCAAGGTAGACAAAGGAGATACGACATGAAACTCGGCATGATCGGCTTGGGTCGCATGGGCGCCAACATGGCGCGGCGGCTGATGCAGGGCGGCCACGACATCGTCGGATTCGATCCCGATAGCGGGGCGCGTGAGCACCTGAATAAAGACGGTGCGCAGACCGTAGACAGCTTGAAAGCGCTGGTCGAGTCGCTGCCGGGACCACGAAACGTCTGGATGATGGTACCTGCCGGCCATATCACCGAGAGCACCGTGGGCGATCTGCTGGCATTGCTGGACGAAGGCGACACGCTGATCGACGGGGGCAATTCCAATTACAAGGACACCCTGCGGCGCGCAACGACTCTGGCCGAACATCGCATGCACTACGTCGATTGCGGCACCAGTGGCGGCGTGTGGGGATTGGCGGAGGGCTTCAGCCTGATGATCGGCGGTGAAAAGGCGCCGGTGGACGCGTTGCGGCCGGTGTTCGAAACGCTTGCGCCGGGCAAGGATCTGGGATGGGGCCACGTTGGCCCGTCCGGGGCCGGACACTTCACCAAGATGGTTCACAACGGCATCGAATACGGAATGATGCAGGCCTACGCCGAAGGGTTCTCGATCCTGCAGCACAAGCAGGAGTTTTCCCTGGACCTGCATCAGGTGGCGGAGATCTGGCGCAACGGCAGCGTGGTCCGCTCGTGGCTGCTTGACCTTACCGCCCGCGCACTCGACGAGAATCCGTCAATGGACGGCATTGCTCCGTGGGTCGACGACTCCGGCGAAGGACGCTGGACCGTGGCCGAAGCGATCGACCTGGACGTGTCCGCGCCGGTCATCACCCTTGCCCTCCTGGAGCGATTGCGCTCGCGGGACAAGGATTCCTACTCCGACAAACTGCTCGCGGCAATGCGCAACCAGTTCGGTGGCCACGCCATCAAGAAAGAGTGAGCCTCGAGCGGTCTCCCTATCGCGCGCGACGGTTGCGGTCCACCTTGGACCAGTACGGGAACTCATCCGCATACACCTCCGCGTCCACCTCCATCACGCGCGCCTGCAACCGCTCCTGCACATCCGCGACCCCCTGGTTGTAGATAGCGGGACCGATGTCCTCGATGAAGAAGTCCAGCAGCATGCCGGCCGCAAGATCACCGATGTCCTCGTCCATGTTGGTACTGAAATAGCGGTGGATGGACTCCAGCGCCTGCTTCCGAACGGGATCGGGAATCGCTATCGTCATGGCCGGCAAGTGGATCTCGACGCTGGCGCGCTGCGCCGGGTCAGCCATGGTCGGCCAACCAGGCACACAGGTCCAGCGCTCGGGACTGGCGCGCGGTCAAACGAGCATCATTTCCCCCGGCAGTCCGGACAAAGTGGCTGAACCGGCACCAGCGGTACACTGATGGACCTCGCCGCCATCGATCCCCAAAACAAACGCCATGCGCAATCCCCTGCAGGACCAGTTGCTGAAGGCCGGTCTGGTAAAGAAAGACAAGGTCGCCAAGGCAGTCCGCGAACAGAACAGGAAACTCCACGCCAAGGGCCCCGCGAAGGCAGTGGTGGACCCTGACCAGATCGATACCGACAAGCTTTTGGCTGAGCGCGCCGAACGCGATCGGGCGCTGGCCGCGGAGCGCAATGCCCACACCAGGGCGAGCGAGTTGCGTGCGCAGGTACGGCAGATCGTGGAAGCCCACAAAATCCCCCGCGAGGGGGAGATCGACTATCGATTCACCGACGGCGAGGTGATCCGCAGCATGCTGGTGAACGAAACGCTGCGTGGGCAGCTGGCCAAGGGCGTGCTGGTAATCGTGCGCCATGGCGACAGCCATGAGCTCGTGCCTCGGAGTGCCGCCGAGAAGATCCGCGAGCGTGACCCCGGCGCCATCGTGCTCGACCACGGGCGGGGTGAAGAAGACCGTGACGCCGACGCAGGCGAAGACGACGCGTACTACAGTCAATTCAAGGTCCCGGACGACCTGGTCTGGTAGCAGCGCCGGGCATCAACGGAGCCCCTCAGCCCAGCAGTGCCCGTGCCCGCGCGACGACGTTTCCCACGGTGAACCCGTACTCGCGCGCCAGCTTGTCTCCAGGTGCCGACGCGCCGAAGCCATCAACGGCCAGCACATCGCCACCCTCGCCGACCCAGCGATGCCAGCCTTGTGCGCTGCCGGCCTCGACCGCCAGCCGTGCCCGCACATCCACCGGCAGTACTTCATCGCGGTAGGCCTGCGACTGCGCATCGAACAGGTCCCAACTGGGCATCGATACGCAGCGCACGCTGACGCCATCGCGTCGCAACCGTCCCGCCGCCTCCACAATCAGCCCGACTTCCGATCCGCTGGCGATGAGGATCAATTCAGGCTTCCCGTCAGTCGGCAGGTCCAGCACGTAGGCCCCCTGCTCCAGCCCATTGGCCGGTGCGAACACCTTGCGGTCCAGCGTCGGCACATCCTGCCGGGTCAACACCAGCAGAACCGGTCGATCCCGCGTCTGGAGCGCGACTCGCCAGGCGGCGGCCGTCTCGTTGGCATCCGCCGGGCGGATAACACTCAGGTGCGGAATGGCCCGCAAACCCGCCAACTGCTCGATCGGTTGATGGGTTGGCCCGTCTTCGCCGAGCAGGATGCTGTCGTGGGTGAACACGTGGATGACATGAAGCTTCATCAGTGCGGCCAGACGGATCGGAGGGCGCATGTAGTCGGAAAAAATCAGGAACGTCGCACCAAACGGAATGAAGCCGCCGTGGGCCGCCATGCCGTTGACGATTGCGCCCATCGCATGTTCGCGAACACCGAAATGCAGATTGCGACCCGCGCGGCTCCAGCCACCTCCATCGGACCCTTGCTGGTCGTCGGTAGCATCCGCGCGTGGATTGAAGTCGCCCTTGCCCTTGAGGGCAGTTTTCGTCGACGGGTCAAGATCCGCCGATCCGCCCGAGAGTGCCGGCAGGTAAGCGGCAATCGCATTCATGACCTTGCCACCCGCAACCCGCGTCGCCATCCCCTTGACGTTGGCGGGGAACTGCGGAATTCCGGCATCCCAGCCGGTCGGAAGCGTCCCATCCAGTCGGGCACGCAACTCGGCTGCCCGCTCCGGGAAGTCGTCCGCGTACGCATCCATCCTTCCGTTCCAGTCTGCTTGGTGTTGCTTGCCCTTGCCGATCCCGGCACACAGGTGCTGCCGCGCCTCGTCGGGCACAAGGAACGGCGGCTCCACTGGCCAGCCCAGATTCTGTTTGGTCAGCCGGGTCTCCTCGTCCCCCAGCGGTGAGCCGTGGGCTTCGTAACTGTCCTGCTTGTGCGGTGAGCCGTAGCCGATATGGGTACGCACAACGAGCAGCGACGGCCGCTGCTTTTCCTCCGCTGCTGCGGCCAACGCGGCGTCGAGTGCAGCCACATCGTTGCCATCCTCCACGGTGTGGACATGCCACCCGTAGGCGCTGAAGCGCGCCGCGCGGTCTTCCGTGAACGCGATGTCGGTTCCGGCAGACAGGGTGACGCAGTTGTCGTCGTACAGGCAGGTCAGCTTGCCCAGCTGCAGGTGCCCGGCCAGCGACGCGGCCTCCGATGCGACCCCCTCCATCAGGTCACCGTCGCTCGCCAGGACCCAGGTGCGATGGTCGATGACCGCGTTTCCCGGCCGGTTGTACTGCGCCGCCAGTTGCGCCTCGGCCATCGCCATCCCGACCGCGTTCGCAAACCCCTGCCCCAGCGGTCCGGTGGTCACCTCCACGCCGGGGGTATGCCCGCGCTCCGGATGCCCGGGCGCCTTGCTCCCCCATTGCCGGAACTGTTTGATGTCGTCCAGGGACAGGTCGTATCCGCTCAGGTGAAGCAGGCTGTACAACAACGCGGAACCGTGGCCGGCGGACAGGACAAACCGGTCGCGGTCGGGCCAACCGGGGTGGTCAGGGTTGGCCTTCAGCCACCGCGACCACAGCACATACGCCATCGGCGCTGCACCAAGCGGCAGCCCCGGGTGTCCGCTGTCGGCCTTCTGGATCATGTCCACGGACAGGAAGCGAAGGGTATCGATACAGAGCTGGTCGACGGCGGCGGACATGACGGCTACCTCACTGTGCGGGGGAGTGGCCCTCCAGGGCGGCGTCGACCGTTTCCTGCGCATCCTTCAGCAACTGCTTCAGGTGTCCGGCGTCGCGGAAGCTTTCGGCGTAGATTTTGTAGATGTCTTCGGTGCCTGAGGGACGCGCGGCAAACCAGCCACTGGCGGCGGTCACCTTGATGCCTCCGATAGCTGCGTCATTGCCGGGGGCCTTGTCGAGCACCGTCTCGATCGGCTCGCCAGCCAACTCGGTACGGACGATCCGATCCGGCGACAGCGCCGCCAGCGCCTGCTTCTGCGCTTTGTTCGCCGCCGCTTCCACGCGGTCGGTGAAGGGCTCGCCGTACTGGTCGCACAGCTTGCGATAGACCACACCGGGATCGTCGCCGCAGCTGGCGGTGATTTCCGCCGCCAGCAATGCCGGCGCAATACCATCCTTGTCGGTGGTCCAGACGCGCCCGTCGCGGCGCAGGAAGGTTGCGCCCGCACTTTCCTCGCCGCCGAATCCCAGCGAACCGGAAAACAGCCCGTCGACGAACCACTTGAAGCCCACCGGCACCTCGTACAGGCGTCTGCCCAGCCCGCCCGCTATCCGGTCGATCATCGCGCTGCTGACCACCGTCTTGCCGATGGCGGCGTCGGCGCTCCACTGCGGGCGATGGCGGAACAGGTAGTCGATGGCGACGCACAGGTAGTGGTTGGAGGGCAACAGACCCGCCGTCGAAGTGACGATGCCATGGCGGTCGTGATCGGTATCGCAGGCGAACGCAACGTCGTATCGATCCTTCATGCCGATCAACCTGCTCATCGCGTAGCGCGAGGACGGATCCATGCGGATGCGGCCATCCCAATCCAGGCTCATGAAGCCGAACTGCGAATCGACCTGTTCGCTCACCACCTCCAGATCGATGCGGTAATGCTCCGCGATGCGCGCCCAGTAATGCACGCCTGCGCCACCCAGTGGATCCGCCCCCAAGCGCAGCCCGGCGCCCCGGATCAGGTCGAAATCGATCACATTGCCGAGGTCGGCGACGTAGGCACCGAGGAAGTCGTGCTCCTGCGTTGTCGATGCGGCGCGGGCGCGCTCGCCCGTCCAGCGACGCACGTCGGCGAGACCATCCGCCAGACTCGCATTGGCACGTTGCTGCACCCACGTGGTGACTTCCGTGTCGGCCGGGCCCCCATTGGGTGGGTTGTACTTGAACCCACCGTCTGCCGGCGGATTGTGCGAGGGCGTGATGACGATGCCATCGGCGAGACCATGCTCGCGGCCCTCGTTGTACACAAGGATGGCGTGGGAAATTGCCGGCGTCGGTACCGGCTCACCGCCCTGCGACACGCGTACCTCGACGCCGTTCGCTGCAAGTACTTCCAGCGCGGTCTGCAGCGCTGGTGCCGACAGCGCATGGGTATCAGCACCGATGAACAGCGGGCCGTCGAACCCCTGCCCTTTCCGATAGGCACAGATGGCCTGGGTGATAGCGAGGATGTGGTCTTCGTTGAAGCTGGCTTCCAGTGAAGACCCACGATGGCCGGACGTTCCGAAGGACACGCGTTGCGCGGGATCGGCAGCATCCGGCCGGGTCTGGAAATACGCGTTGACCAGCTGACCGATGTCGACCAGATCCCTGGGTTCCGCCGGACTTCCAGCGCGCGGGTCGATCCGGGTGCCCATCAGCGGTCACTCCGTGCGTTGCGGTAGCGCTTGATCAGGGTGTTGGTGGAACTGTCATGGCCAGGCGAGGGAAGATCGGCGTCCATCAGTTCCTTGGCCAGTGGCGTGGCGAGCTGCTTGCCCAGCTCCACGCCCCACTGGTCGAACGAGTCGATGTTCCAGACCGTTCCCTGCACGAACACGCTGTGCTCGTACAGCGCCACCAGACTGCCCAGCGCATGTGGCGTAAGACGTTCTGCGAGGATGGTGTTGCTCGGCCGGTTGCCGTCGAAGACGCGATGCGGCGCCAACTCAGCCGGGGTGCCCTCGGCCTCGACTTGCGCGGGGCTCTTGCCGAACGCGAGCGCTTCGCTTTGCGCGAACATGCTGGCCATCAAAAGGTCGTGCTGGTCGCCTGCCTGTGCATCACCGTTGCCCTGCAGAGGCATCGGATTCAGCGGACGGCAGAAGCCCACAAAGTCGCACGGCACCAGACGTGTCCCCTGATGTATCAGCTGATAGAAGGAGTGCTGTCCGTTGGTGCCCGGCTCGCCCCAGTAGATGGGGCCGGTCTGGTAGTTCACCCGGGACCCGTCGGCGGTGACGTGCTTGCCGTTGCTCTCCATCGTCAGTTGCTGCAGGTACGCGGGGAAACGTTTCAGGTATTGCGAGTAGGGAAGTACCGCCACCGTATCGGCGCCGAGGAAGTTGTTGTTCCAGATCGCCAGCATACCCATCAGGACCGGCAGGTTTTCATCCAGCGGCGCATGGCGGAAATGCTCGTCCATGGCGTGGAATCCCGCCAACATCTCCCTGAAACGCTCCTGACCGATGGCGAGCATCGTTGAAAGGCCGATCGCCGAATCCATCGAATAGCGGCCACCCACCCAGTCCCAGAAACCGAACATGTTGGCGGTGTCTATACCGAATGCCTTCACCCCTTCCGCGTTTGTCGATACGGCCACGAAATGCCGGGCAATCGCCGCCTCGTCACCGTGGGCGCCCAGGCACCACGCGCGGGCGGCGTGGGCATTCGTCAGCGTCTCCAACGTGGTGAAGGTTTTGGAACACACGACAAACAACGTCTCGGCAGGATCCAGGTCGCGGGTGGCTTCGACAAAGTCCGTACCGTCGACGTTCGAGACAAAATGGAACGACAGCTCGCGCTGGCTGTAGTAGCGCAAAGCTTCGAAGGCCATCACCGGCCCGAGGTCCGACCCACCGATCCCGATATTGACGACGTGGCGGACAGGTTTCCCGGAATAACCGGTCCACTCACCGCTGCGTACGCGGTCGCAGAATGCACCCATGCGGTCCAGCACACCGTGCACGTCGGCAATCACGTCCTCGCCATCGACAAGGAGTTGCCGGTCGGCAGGCATCCGCAATGCAACGTGCAGCGCAGCGCGATGCTCGGTGACATTGATCTCTCCGCCGGTGAACATCGCCTCGCGACGCTCCTCCAGCCCACAGGCCGATGCCAATGCCAGCAGAAGCTCCACCGTTTCATCGGTGACCCGGTTCTTGGAAAAATCGAGATACAGCCCGGCGCCCTCGATCCCCATTCGCTGACCGCGCCCCGGGTCGTCGCTGAAAAACTCGCGAAGGTGACGCGGCGCCACCCATGCCAGGTGCTCTTCCAGCGCCTTCCACTGCGGCTTGGCGGTGAGCGAACCGTCCTTCATCAGTCGCGCCCCTCCCCGGCCAGCGCCCGGCTTCGGGATTCGATGGTCTGCAACAGTTCCTGCCAGGATTTTACGAACGCCTCGGCACCCTCCACCTGCAAACGATCCGCCAAGGTGGTGATGTCGATCCCTGCGGTGCCAAACCGTGCCAGCGTCGCATCGGCGTCGCCACCGTTGATCGCCATCGCACCGTTCAGCGATCCATGATCGGCAAACGCGTGCAGGGTCTTCTCGGGAATGGTGTTGATGGTGTCCGGCGCGGCCAGTGCCTCGATGTACAGCGTGTCGGATGCCTTGGGATCCTTGGTACCGGTGCTGGCCCACAGCAACCGTTGTGGCTTTGCGCCCTGGGCCTCGAGCTTCTTCCATCGTGGTGAATCGAGGAGCTCCCGGTAAGCGCGATAGGTCGATTGCGCAACCGCGATACCAAGCCGGTTATGCAGTTCGGAGGGAACTTTGTCGGCAACCGCACGATCCCAGCGACTGACAAACAGCGACGCCACCGAGGAGATGTCCGGCTTGAGCCCGTCAGCGATACGCCGCTCCAGACCCCGCATGTACGCCTCCGCCACCGCGATGTACTGGTCGGTGGAGAACAGCAGCGTCACATTGATCGGCACGCCGGCGAAAATGGACTCCTCAATGGCTGGCACGCCTTCTGGCGTCCCGGGAATCTTGACGTAGAGGTTGGGCCGGTCGCCTTGATCATGGATCGCGCGCGCCGCGGCGATGCTGCCCGCCGTGTCCGACGCCAGCAGGGGTGAGACCTCCATTGACACCCAGCCATCGACTCCGTCGGTGGCCTTGAATACCGGGTGGAAAAGGTCGGCAGCGCGCCGGAGGTCTTCCAGCGCGAGCTCCATGAACAGCGCCTCGCCGGACTTGCCCTGCTTCGCCTTGCTGCGGATACCGTCATCGTATGCGTCGCTGCCGCCGACGGCCTCGTTGAAAATACTTGGATTGGAGGTCAGACCGGTGACCGAAAACTGGTTGATGTAGTCCGCCAACGTCCCATCATCAAGAATCGTGCGGGAAATGTTGTCCAGCCACAGGCTCTGGCCCATGTCGTGAAGTTTCTGAGTGTTGCTCATGCGTCCTCCGGTATGCAGCGATGCCGCATATGTTAGATCGCCGGTGCACGGAGAGCGCGTCGCATTCTCTCTGACCCGGTATCTGTAACGCCCTGAAGACCGTCTCTACGCCATAGCCATGGCGAAGGTCTCAAAGGACGGTATCTGGCGAAAATTCAAAACGACTCAGCACGGATGGCTGCTCTCCGGCTGAGGGTCGTGCCATTGGCGACCTGCACCAAGCAGTGCGTTGGCGGCCTCTGGACCCCAGCTTCCGGGTTCGTAAAGGGTGACGGGCAATGCGTGATTTCCATGCGAATCGGGCAGTACCGGCTCTACAATCCGCCACGCCTCCTCCACGGAGTCGTCGCGGGTGAAAAGTGTCGTATCGCCCTCTATCGCATCGCCGAGCAATTGTTCGTACGGTGATTTTCCGCCGTTGCGGGTACTGCGGGCGACCAGTTCGACGGGTCTTCCCTCCATGCCCTCACCGATTTTTTTCACTCGCGCACCGGTCGAGATCACGACTTCCGGGCTGAGCCGAAAGCGGAAATAATTCGTCTCCGACAAGGGGATATCATCGAAAATCCGTAGCGGCGGTCGCTTCAGGTCAACGACCACCTGGGTGCTGGTGATCGGCATCTTCTTGCCTGCGCGGATGTAGAACGGCACGCCCGCCCACCGCCATGTATCGATGTGCAGTCGCAGCGCGGTGAAGGTCTCCACCTGCGAGTCCGACGCCACGCCCGCCTCGTCGCGATATCCGCGGAACTGTCCCCGCACCACTTCGTCCGGTCGCAACGGCCGGATGGCACGGAAGAGCCGCAACTTCTCCGCGCGCAGCGATTCGGGGTCGCGACCGGCGGGCGCATCCATCGCCAGCAGCGACAGCACCTGGAGCAGATGATTCTGCACCACGTCGCGGATCGTCCCGACTTCCTCGTAGAACGCGCCACGGCCCTGCACACCGAAATCTTCCGCCATCGTGATCTGCACGCTGTCGACGTAGGTGCGATTCCAGACCGGCTCCAGAAACGTGTTGGCGAAGCGGTAATACAGCAGGTTACGCACTGCCTCCTTGCCCAGATAGTGGTCGATCCGAAACACCGACGATTCCGGGAAGACCTGATGCAACTCCCGGTTCAACTCCTGCGCGGATGCGAGATCACGGCCAAACGGTTTCTCGACAATCACCCGCGCCCCGCTGTTGCAGCCTGAAGAAGCCAGTCCCTTGATCACGGTGCCGAACATGCTGGGCGGGATGGCGAGGTAGTGGATAGGCCGCTCTGCGGAGCCCAGCACCTGCTTCAGATGCTGGAACGTCGCGGGGTCGCTGTAGTCGCCATCGATGTAGTGCAGCAGCTCGGACAGCCGGGCAAAGGCGTCCTCATCCACGCCTCCGTTGGCACTCAGGCTGGCGTGCGCCCGCTCGCGCAGGCGCTCCAGAGACCAGCCGCCGCGTGACATTCCGATCAAAGGCATGTCCAGCTCGCCGCTCTGGATCATCGCCTGCAATGCGGGGAATATCTTCTTGTAAGCCAGATCACCGGTAGCTCCGAAGAACACGAATGCATCTGATGCCGGTGTCGCCATGGCGCTGCTCCAAATCGTGACCACCGCCAGTGTGCCCCCGGGCCTGTGACGGGGCTGATGCGGCATTTACCCAACCGTCTGTGACCCTGCCGTATCCTTGATCTTCGAGGCGCAGCCGGCGTTTCCCGTGCAATGCCCGCCGAATCCGGCAGAACCCGTCAGAGGAACCAATGTCGATCAAATCCAAAGCCAAGCGCGACGCCAACCGCAAGAAAAGCAACAGTGGGAGCGGCAATAGCGGTAGTGGCAACGGCGCGTCAGAAGAAGCCAGCACGGAAGTCGAAGCGCACGCGGATCTTCGTGATGTCGACGGCAGCCTGCTTGGCGGCATCGTCCGCCGCGATGAGGAATGGTTGCTCGGTATGGACGGCAAGATGGTGGGCAGCTCCGACAGCGCAGCGACGATGCTTGCCCTGATCCGACGCGCGGCAACAATGCATGAGCGCACCGGCAGACAGGCAACACTCAAGTTTTCCGATGCTCTGCGTAACGCGGCCAATGAAGAGGCGAGTCTGCTGGGGATGAGCTTCGAGCAGTTCGAGGACAATCTTGAGCAGAACATGCAGGTGAATCCGGCGGCCGCGGGCACCCCATCACCGGACCGCAGCGGTGGAACCCTCCACTAGGGATCAGCGCCGGTGGTTGCCGGTTGCCCGCCCATCCGCAGCAGCACTCGCCCGGATTCCGCGTCGGCATCATCGACCTCCCAACCCATCCGTTCCGCCAGCCGCCCCACAAGGGTCAATCCGAGACGACGATCGCTGGACCGTATCTGCGGGCCGCGCACTACCGCCTGTGGGTGGCGTTCGGCATTGAACGCAAACGCGACCGAGGCGGTCGACACCGCGACCGCAAGCACACCAGGCACGCCAGGTGGCAGCAAGCGTCGCAGGATGCCGTGCACAATCAGGGTTGCGTCTGTCGGAGAAAGCATGCGCTCTACCCCGCCACCTTCCAGCACCACATCGATCGTGCCATCCGCGATCGCTGGAACACCGATCAGGCATGAGTCCAGCCAGCGGCGCACATCCAGCGACTCGTTGACATCGACGCGACGTCGCGAAAGGCGAAGCAACGCCTCGATCAGCTCCGAGAGCTCGCGGATACCCCGGTCCAGCCGTAGCAGGCGCGGCTGAAACGCGGGCAGCGACTGGCTGTCCTCGAGCAACAGTTCCGTAGCTCCCCGAACCACGGACATGGGTGTGCGCAGTTCGTGGCTGGCGTCGGCGAGGAACCGTTGTTCCGCTTCCTCTGCCGTGACAAGGCGGTTCTGATAGTCGTCGATCGCCTTTCCCAGCTGGCCCAGTTCGTCGGCCGGGAGGTGGCTGGCCAGCGCGGTTCTTTCCGGGCGGTCAGGCAGTTCCGCCACCGCATTGGCGAGCTTCCGCACCGGCTCGACAACCCGTCCGGAAAGCAGCCATCCCAGCCACGCACTCAGCAAGGTTCCGGCCAGCACCACAGCAGACAGAACCAAGGCCAGGTATCGCTCAAGTCCCTCGATGTCATGCAGGTCCATGACGAAGAAGAGCCGACCCGCCGATGTGTCGAAAACGCCGAGGAATACCTCGTCCCCGTTGCTGTCGAGGACTTCGCGAATGCCCGGGCTCTGGGACAGGAACCCGGCCGGGACGGCGCCGCGGTTTCCCGGCAGCAGTTGATATCCGCTCACCCGGTTGCTGCGCGGCAATTGCGTGCCGGGATCGCGACGTAGATGCTCAGCATAATCCTGCGCCTGACTGTCCAGGATCGACTCGACCAGCACGCGCTCGTACTGCTCGGAGATGAAGACCGTAGCCAACGCAAACGCCACGCTCAGCAAAAACCCCATCAGTGTGTAGAGCAGCGTGACGCGGATCCGCAGCGGGAAAGGTGCTTTCATTCAGGCAGGACCAACCGGTACCCGATCCCGTGCACGGTCTGGATCAGCGCACTGCCGAACGGCTTGTCGATCAGGTTGCGCAGGTCGTACATGTGCGTGTGAAGGGAGGCCGAATCCGCCTCCCGCGAGCCCGGAAATGACTGCATCAGCGAGCTGTGGCTGACCACGCCCGGAGATCGGGTCATCAGCAGCTCCAGGATGCCGCACTGGGTCCGGGTCAAACTGATCCTCTGTCCGTCGCGACGTGCTGTCATGGATTCGGTTTCAAGTTGCAGCGGACCTGTTACCAGGGACACGAGTGGCGAAGGCCGGCCGCGGCGATGGACCGCGCGGATGCGTGCCTCCAGCTCCTTCAACTCGAACGGTTTGACCATGTAATCATCCGCACCCTCTGCAAAGCCCCGCAGTTTGTCATCCAGCGTGTCCCGCGCGGTCAGCATCAACACCGGTGTACCGCTTCCGGCCTCTCTCAACTGCCGGCACAGGTCGAGACCGTCCAGCCTCGGCAGCCCCAGGTCGAGCACGATCACGTCGAATGCCGAGCGCAGCGCATGCATCAGGCCGGTCTCACCGTCCGGCGCATGGTCGACGTCATGCCCGCGCCGTTCGAGAAAGTCCCAGATATTGGCAGCGATATCGTGCTGGTCTTCAACGATAAGGACTTTGAGGGACTCGGTCATGGGGTCGGTGGATCAGGGGTTCCGGCCAGTCTAGTCCGCGATAGCCACAGCAAATAACAAACGGCTGAGAAATGCTTGAGAGCGACTTACAGCGTGCTCTCCACACTGGAACCATCAGCCAGAACCGATCGACTAAACGTGTACGCCAGTCTTCCCTTCAGACCAACCGATACGCACGCCAACACGCTGCCGGAAATGCCGCCGAGCTCGCCCGTCGAGCGCATTTCCCAGCGAAGCCACCTGGTGGTTCCGGTCGCCGCAGCGTTCGCGGCGAGTGTGCTCCTGATGGTCTTTCGAGGGGATTTCTTTCTTGCTGACCTTGTCTACGCTGCTGAAGGGCATGCGTGGGCACTGCGAGACAGCTGGGCGACCACGACCCTCCTGCATGAGGCGGGGAAAGCCGTTGTCACGTCCGCCTGGCTGGTCGCGCTGCTGGGGTGGATCTGGAGTCTGGCCGACCGACGGCTGAAGCGCTGGCGGCGACCGCTCGGCTATCTGGTCGCAACCACGCTGATTGCCGCCTTGATGGTATCGACGCTCAAGGCAGCTACGGCAATGGACTGTCCGTGGGACCTGCAGCGCTACGGTGGCAACCGGCCGTTCGTCGGTCTGCTTCAGTTTCGGCCTGCCGGAATGCCCAGCGCATCATGCTTTCCCGCGGGCCACGCGAGCGCCGGCTATGCGTGGGTCACGCTGTATTTCTTCCTGCGGGAGGTCCGCCCTGCGCTGAGATGGAAAGGCCTCGCGACGGCGCTGCTGGTCGGGGCGACATTCGGCATCAGCCAGCAGTTGCGTGGGGCGCACTTTCTTTCCCACGACGTGTGGTCGTTGCTGGTCTGCTGGCTGGTCGCACTGGCCGGATCCCATCTCATCCTCCGCCCCGGTCGTCCTGGAGCAGGCGCTTGAGCGCGATTGCCCATCCCGTTGCCGGTAGCCGCAACCGGAGGGCGTGGCGCCCCTGGGCAAGCCAGGAGATGCTCGCGCTGCTTGTCAGCGGTTTTTTCACCGCAGCGTGCAACACCGCATTCTGGCGCGCATGCGTTGAAGTCGGCGTGCTGGAAACGCCGCGCGGCTGGATCACGATCGCCTCGTTGGCAGTGGCGATGACCGGCCTGCAGATGCTGCTGTTGTGCGTCGTGTTGAACCGCTGGACGACCAAACCACTCCTGTCTGTCCTGCTGCTGGTGACCGCGTTTGCCGCGTACTACTCCAGCCAGTACGGGGTGTACATGGACCCGGACATGATCCGCAACATCCTGCATACCGATGCGAACGAGTCCGCGGAACTTCTCACGTCCGGATTGCTGCGGCCGCTGTTGTACGCGGCCGTGCCAATCGGCCTGCTGTGGTGGGTACGGATACCCGCCCGTCCGCCGTTCGCCGCGCTGCGACGGAGGCTGTTGACAGCGCTCGTCGTCGCTGCTGTGACCGCGGGCGCGTTGCTGCTGTCGTTCCAGGACATCTCGGTGCTCATGCGCAATCACACCGAGATGCGCCATCTGATCGCGCCCGGCAATTACCTGGTCTCGTTGGCAAGGGTCGCCGCAGAAGATCCCCAATCCTCGTCCGCGCCGCGAAAGACGCTGGGCAATGACGCTCAGGTCGTAGGACGCGGCGCAGGCAAACCGCGGGTCCTGGTGGTCGTCGTCGGCGAGACGGTGCGTGCCCAGAACTGGGGACTGAACGGCTACGCGCGTCAGACCACGCCGGAACTGGCGCAACTGGACGTGCTGAACTTCACCGATGTCACCGCCTGTGGATCAAGCACCGAAGTATCGCTCCCCTGCATGTTCTCGGCCCAGGGTCGTCGCAATTACGACAAGAAGGCGATCCGGCGGTCGGAATCGCTGCTCAACGTGCTCGACCACGCCGGCATAGCGACGCTCTGGCGCGACAATCAGGGCGGATGCAAAAGTGTGTGCACGGGTCTGCCGTTCGACTCGCTGGTGAACGCTTCCGTTCCCGAATTCTGTGACGGCGAACGGTGTCTGGACGAGGTACTGACCCACGGCCTGAAAACGCGAATCGACGCGCAGGCCCGCGATCAGGTGGTGGTGTTGCACCAAATCGGGAACCACGGACCGAGCTACTTCCGTCGTTACCCGGACACGTTCAAGCGGTTTGTCCCGGCCTGTGAGACGGCCGAACTGGCCAACTGCACCCAGGCCCAGGTCGTCAACGCATACGACAACGCCATCCTCTACACCGATCACTTCCTGGCGCAGTTGATCGGGTCCCTGCAGGCCGACCCGTCACGCGACAGTGCGGTGATCTATCTGTCGGACCACGGTGAATCGCTGGGCGAAGGCAACCTCTACCTGCACGGAGTTCCCTACCCCATCGCTCCCTCCACACAGCTGAAGGTGCCGTTGGTGGTGTGGCTGTCGCCGGGAATGGCGGCGGACCGTGGCATCGACATGGGGTGCATGCGTCAGAACCTCGCTGCACCTGCAAGCCACGACAACCTTTTCAGCTCGGTTCTGGGACTCATGCAGGTCAGCAGCAGCGTGTACACCCCTGGCCAGGATCTGTTTGCACCGTGCATGGCTGTTACGCGCGGCTGATTGCTGGCGCTGAAGCGGCGATGGGTGACCGGTCCTCGCCGCTGAGATGGAATTGCACCGTCGCCTCAAACCCGTCCGTTCTGCCGGTCGCAGGCGACGCAAACGCCAGTTGCGCACCGACCCCCTGGGCAATGGTGGACACGATCGCAAGTCCAAGACCAAAGCCCTCACTCCTGCGACCACCGCGAACGAAGCGATGGGTCAATTGCACCAGATCTGTTGGCGATACGACTTCACCCGAATTGATCACGCTCAGACGCCCGCTGCCGGTCAAGCTGACCTCGATTGATCCGCCTGGGGCGCCATGTCTGGACGCGTTCTCGATGAGGTTTCTTGCCAGGATCGCAAACGCGTCCGGATCGATCAGCGAGTAAACCGTACCCGTGGCAGGCAGCACCGCTTCAATCGGAACACTGCCCGCGCGCTGCAGATCCTGGACGACGTGGGAAAGAAGCACCGCAAGATCCTGTGGTGCTTCTGACACGACCCCACCGCCTTCGGCTTTCGCCAACTGCATCAGCTTTTCTGCCAGACGCGACAACTCTCTCAGGGATGTCTCGATCTGAATGGCGCGCTGTTGCAGCGGTCCTTCGGGCGCGTCGTGACGAAGTCGCTGCACCTGGGCGAGCGTTGCAGCCAGGGGCGTCCGCAGCTCGTGTGCGCTGTTGGCCGTAAATCGTCGCTCGGCCTCCAACGCACGTCGCAAGCGATCAATCAGGCGATTGACGGCTTCTGCAATGGGCCTGATTTCTGCGGGCAGACCCTCCATATCAATCGAAGACAGGTTACCGGTACCGCGACCTTCGATCGCGCGGCGATAGGAACGCACGCGACGCAGGCTGAAACGCACGAACAGCCAGATACCGAACATGCTGGCGGGTACCAACAACAACAGCGGCAGCAGCAGTGCGATAGTCGCTTCCATCGCAGCCTTGCGGCGGTGCGCCAACGGTTCCGCGATCTGGATAAAAAGCGTGTCACTCAGGGCACTCGCGCCGTAGAGCCGATGCGTACCGGTAGTCTCGAAGCCTGAGGTTGACGGCGGACCGAACACGGAAGCGTCTGCGTCCAGCGATTGCAGCAGGACAGTGCCCTGTCTGTCGCGCACCAGATAGGTAACGCTCCCTGGCTGCGTGTTGAGGGGCGCTACCCGCTGAGGGGTAACGGGCTCTTCGCGATTGAGAATATCCATGACCGCCAGGGGCAGGATGCGCTGCGCCGTCTCCTGCATCGCATTGTCGAACACGTCATCCAGGCTTCGCCGCACAATCAGGCCGGACACTGCGGTGGCAACCAGCCAGAACAGCACGATCCCCACAGTGAGACCGTAGACAAGCTGCTTTTGCAGACTTGTCGCCGACCTCATGCAGGTCCCAGCCGATAGCCCATTCCGCGCACTGTCTGCACGACATCAAACCCGAGTTTCTTGCGCAGGTGACTGATATGCACCTCGATCGTGTTGCTTTCGATCTCCGCACCAAATTCGTAGAGGCGCTCTTCGAGCTGCGATTTGGAGAACAGCGCGCCGGGGCGCTGGATGAAGGTTTCAAACAGCGCCCACTCGCGAGCGGTCAGGACTATCATCGCGCCGGCGCGCTCGATCGTCCGGTCCATCAGATCGATCCGCAAGTCACCCACCTGGATCTGCGGGTTCGGGTTTCCACTGTAGCGACGCACGACGGCTGCCACGCGCGCTGACAGTTCGGACAGGTCGAAGGGCTTGACCAGATAGTCATCGGCCCCGGCATTCAGGCCCGCAATACGGTCCGACAGCTGGTCCCTCGCGGTGAGGATGATTACCGGGGTGGCGTCGCCGGCAGCGCGTCGCGTGCGTAAAAAGTCGATACCCCGGCCATCAGGCAGCATCAAATCGAGCAGGATCAGGTCATAGACCGTCGTCTGGATGCTGAGCACAGCATGGGCGAGCCGCTGCACCCAATCGACCGCATGACCGTCATCGGCGATCTGTTCGCGCACGGCCTGACCCAGGTCGGCGTTGTCCTCAATCAACAGTACTCGCATGCAACTTTCCCCGGCCGGACTCCCGGCGCAACGGCGCGCGGGCTGGTCAGCACACTCGGCCGTGAATGCCCGCCGCCTTAAGGCTGACATCAGGATGCGCCTCTACAGTCTGACTTGCACCCCCGCAAAGGAGACCGCACCCATGAAATTTCTAACGCTCACCGGCGCTGTCGTGGCGATCCTGGCATTCAGTGGCACCGCTATGGCCAGCACTGACTGTACCGATCCCGTGGCCGACTGGCAGCCGCGCGACGTACTGCGACAACAACTGGAGCAGAAGGGCTGGGAGGTACAGCGCATCAAAGTGGATGACGGCTGCTACGAAGTCCGCGGAATCGACAGGATCGGAAACCGGTTCAAAGCAAAATACGCCCCCGCGTCATTGAGCATCCGCAAGCTGGAGATCAAATTCGACAGCGACGGAAACCCTGCCGATTATCTGGATCGTCATCCAGACAAAAAGACCAGGTGAGCCCTTCTTCATCATGAATTCTTCTGGAGCACGACCATGAACAAGACCCTACTTTCGCTCTGTCTGGCAGGCGCCATGGCATTGCCGGGACTGGTCCAAGCACGACCGCTCACCCTGACCACTCAACTCAAGGGTTATGGCGGCAATGGCGCCTACCTGGCGATCTACGTCACTGATGCGGCAGGCAAGTACCAGAAAACGCTCTGGGTGTCCGGGAAGAAGGCCAAATACTATAAAAACCTGCGTGACTGGGCTCGCGGCAGCGGCATGAAGGCGAGCGAGTTCGACGGTGTCAGCGGCGCGAGCGTCGGCAGCGGCCGGACCCTGAAGGTCACAGTGGAAGTCGCTGATGCGTTGATCGACGCGGGCTATGAGATACGCGTGGACACCGCGGTAGAAGACGGCCGCGACAATCCGATGGATGTCCGGACTCCGCTGACCACCGCCGGCGCCGGCAAACCTTCGACGGGGCGAGGCTATGTCCAGTCATTCAAGTACGACATGTAATCCACCCTCAGAACAGGACGACTGACCGATGCTCCGCCGGACCCACTCCCTGCCTGCCCTGATCGCCAGTGTGCTGCTTGTCGTACTGGCGATCAGCGGCGCCATCCTGTCGGTCAATCCCGCCATTGAACGGCTGGGTACCACCGTGCCGGGCAACGGCCAGGTGAGCGTGGCTACGCTGGCTGAGCGGGTGGCGCAGCATTATTCCGGCGTCGAACAGATCCAGCGCTCGCCGTCAGGGTCGGTGGTCGTGTACTACAGTCAGGACGGCCGGAGCGGTGCTGATCGTATCGATCCGATCAGCGGCCAGGGCATCGGGCCGTATGCACCCTCCCCATTTGCCCGCTGGTTGAAAAACCTGCATCGCTCCTTCCTGGCGGATACTCCCGGTCGCGCGGTAGCCGGACTATCAGCGCTGACGATGCTGGTTCTGTGCCTGTCGGGTGTGGCACTCCTGATCAAACGGGTAGGCGGATGGCGGCAACTCATCCGCCCCTTGCGCGGCAACTTCAGTCAGCGTTGGCATGCGGAGCTGGGGCGGGCCGCGGTATTCGGCTTGCTGTTGTCCGCGCTCACAGGGCTCTACCTGTCAGCGGAGACCTTCGGTCTGGTGTCCGACGGCGCCCAGAACGAACCCGATTTCCCCAGCGTCGTGAACGACGGTACGACGGTCCCCATCGGCACCCTGGCGGCGCTGCAAAGCGTCGACCTGAGTGATCTGCGCGAACTGGTCTACCCGAGCCCAGGCAACCCGGAAGACTTCTATTCCCTGAGTACCGCCAGGGGCGACGGCTATGTCGATCAGGCGAGCGGTGCCCTGCTCTCCTGGCAGCCACACGCCGGCGTGAACAGGACCTACGAGCTCATCTACCAATTACATACCGGCGAAGGCCTGTGGTGGCTGGGCCTGTTGTTGGGGCTCAGCGCGCTGAGCGTACCGATGATGGCCGCCACTGGCATCACGGTGTGGTGGCAGCGCCGTCGCTCAATGCCCCGCATTGCCGACAACAGCGGACCGCAGTCGGCCGATACCGTCATTCTGGTAGGCAGCGAGAACAACAGCACGTGGGGTTTTGCGAACGCATTGCATGAAGCCTTGCGGGAGGCGGGACAGCGTGTGCACACAGCGCCGATGAACGACCTCGCCACGCAGTATCGCCAGGCAAAACATCTTTTCATCCTTACCTGCACCTACGCAGATGGCGATCCGCCCAGTTCGGCCAGTAAATTCCTCGCACGCCTGGACAAGTTCTCCCGCAGCGATAAACCCCGCTTCGCGGTGCTCGGTTTCGGCGATCATCAGTTCCCGAAATTCTGCCAGTTCGCAAAGGACGCGCAGGGCGCGCTGCTTGAGCGCGGGTGGCAGCAGTGCATTGAGCTGGGGACCGTGGACCGGCAGTCGACCCAGGAGTTTGCCCGCTGGGGACAAGCCGTCGGGCCGTTGTTCGGGCGCGAGTTGAACCTTGCATACACTCCAAAACTGCCTCAAACCAGACCGCTCCAATTGATCAGCCGGGTGGACTACGGCGTACAAGTGAACGCACCCACCAGCATTCTGCGGTTCGGTCCGACGGCGCCTCACGGCCGGTTCGCTCAATTTGCGCGCACGATCGGATTCAATGGTCTACCGCGTTTCGAGGCAGGCGATCTGGTGGGGGTCATTCCACCAGGTAGTCCGGTTCCGCGGTTCTACTCGCTGGCCAGCGGGTCGAAAGACGGCTTCCTGGAAATCTGCGTGCGCAAACACCCCGGCGGCCTGTGCTCGGAGATGTTCCACGCTTTGCAACCTGGCGAGCGCATCGACGCATTCATCCAGTCCAATCCAGGTTTTCGCCCCGCATCTGGAAAGGCTCCCGTCATTCTTATCGGTGCAGGCGCAGGCATCGGTCCGCTGGCCGGGTTCATCCGCAACAACACCGGCAGACATCCGATGTACCTATATTGGGGTGGCCGAGATCCTGCTTCCGATTTTCTGTATGAGCCGGAACTCGGCGAGTACCTGGCCGATGGTCGGCTGACCCAGCTGCAAGCGGTCTTCTCACGCGTCAAGGAAGGTGGCTACGTCCAGACCCGTGTGCTGGACAACGCATCCAACATACGGGAATTGATTGAAAGCGGTGGACAGATTCTGGTCTGCGGCAGCCGCGCCATGGCGACCAGCATCCAGCGGGCACTGGACGGGATCCTGTCCTCGATCGACCTCGACGTGCGGACGTTGAAACTACAGGGGCGCTATCGTGAAGACGTCTTCGGACCCGCCTGATATTTCCACCCGCGGCTGGCAACGCTACAGTCTGAACGGCCAGACGATGGGCACCCGTTACAGCGCGGTGTTTTTCGCGGCACCGGGTGCCGTTGAGGCTGACATCGGTGCTCGCCTCTTCGCCGCTGTGGACGAAGTCGATCGGCAGATGTCGAGCTGGAAGCCCGACTCCGATCTCAACCGCCTGAATAACGCGGCGATAGACCAGTGGCTGGCGATCCCTGACGAGCTGCTCTTCGTATTGCAGTCCGCCCTGGACGTCAGTCGCCAGTCCAAAGGCGCCTTCGATATCGGCGTCGGTGACCTGGTCCACGCCTGGGGCTTTGGCCCAAGCCAAGGGTATGTGGACGAGAAGCGGATCGACGAATTGACGCTTCGCGAATACCTGCCTGCAACCGACGTGCTGGAACTCGATCCCGTCAATCGCCGGGCACGCAAGCGGGCGGCCATCACCCTGGATCTGTCCGGTATCGCCAAAGGCTACGGTGTTGATCGGCTGGCCCGTTGTCTCGAGCTCCTCGGGATCACCCGCTATCTGGTCGGTATCGACGGGGAGATGCGCGCTCGCGACGTGAAGCCCGATGGAAAGCCGTGGGCCATTGCTATCGAGAGGCCCGTCAGCGGGGTGCGTGAGGTCATGGGCGTGATGGAACTGGGCGATGCCGCGATCGCGACCTCCGGCGATTACCGCCATCGGGTTGAGCGGCGCGGCCAGACATTCGGCCACACGATCGACGGCCCCGTGCGGGCGCCCTCATCGAACCGCATTGCGTCAGTCAGCGTCGTTGAAGCGAGCTGCATGCTTGCCGATGCCTGGGCGACCGCATTGCTGGTGTTGGGTGAAAAAGAGGGGGTCGAGCTGGCGCGGGAACGGGGCATGGAGGCGCTATTCGTGCTGCATGACGGTGACGGGTTCCTGGAATTGTCCGTCTCTGCTGGCGGTGGCGAGGAGCAAAGTCAAAATCCGACACCGTCCCATGTCTAGGCATCCTGATGCGCCAACCGGTCCTGCAGAGCCGAGGGACACGGGCGGAACTTGCCGGGCTCAGGACGTAATGCTGACGGGACGTGGCCTCAGCTTCCGTATCGAACGGCGTACCCTGTGGCAGGGATTCGACCTGAGCCTGCACACCGGTGGGCGCCTCGGCATCACCGGGCCCTCCGGCAGCGGCAAGACACTGCTTTTGCGCACACTGGCGGGCCTGGAACCGCTGCAGTCAGGTGAACTGGTGTTCCAGGGTCGATCGCTATCCGAGTGGTCAATGCCGGCCTACCGTGCGCGGGTGGTGTATGTGCCACAGCGACCGGCTTGGCGCGAAGCAACCGTGGAGGAAGCACTGCGCGCGCCGTTCGCATTTGACGTCCGGCGCGGGCGCGAATTCCCGGGCGAGCAGGCGCGTGAACTGTTGCAATCGCTCGGGCGTGACAGGAGCTTTATCCATCAGCGCACCGAGCGGCTGTCGGGAGGCGAGGCGCAGATCCTCGCAGTGGCGCGCGCGCTGCTGATTGGGCCCAGTGTGTTGCTTCTGGATGAACCGACGGCGTCGCTCGACACTGGGACTGCCCTGGTGATCGAGCAACTGATCACCCATTGGGTCAGTGAATCACCTGACCGTGCGTACCTGTGGACCAGCCACGACCGCGCTCAGCTGGAGCGTATCGCCGACCCGGTCCTCACACTCGAGTCGGCTTCGTGAACTCCGGGTACATCAGCCTGGGCAACGTAC
>RCMY010000274.1_pt1 | contig 48922 bp, 52 predicted proteins | sample 2041341 | NCBI WGS metagenome assembly RCMY01 (sample SAMN09708234, study PRJNA481090) | Marine sediment metagenome, whole genome shotgun sequencing project.
CCTAATTCCTCAGTCAACCAAGGAAATAACGAACCTTGTATAGTTATCCAATATTGTGATAAAGTCTCTCTTAACTTGCTCATTTATAGCTGCTTTTAGATTGTCTTTGGTGCCTCTATTTTACCGCTTATGAGCAAGTTCTTTTCTTTTTCTGGCTGTTTCAGCCACTAATTTCCTGTGCTTTTATGAGTTTTGCAAGAGGCTCATTTTGCAAGAGGCTCAGTAAGTATAGGAAATAAAAAGTAACTGGCGTTTTATCATTATTTGTTCTTGTTAGAACCATGTATAGCTTGTGTTGTAGATAATATTGCATGAGATATAGTTCATTGATTATGTTAAATTGCGTTTTTTTAATTTGAAGAGGTTTAGTCAGAAATAATTGTGGCAATATTTAATAAAATAATAATGCGACCGGAATATATGCGAATGAATAGGGTCATTGTTTGATATGTCTGACGTTTTTCATTACATAGATGACGCTAAGGATCAATTAATCCATGATTCTGAGAGACTTGTTAATCGCCAGGAATTTGAAAGGCGAGTAAAGCGTGTGCTTTTAACTTTCTCGCAAGAAAATGATGCTGATGAAAGTGAAGAACATGCTTTATTTCGTATAGATTTAGAGCAATTTGTCATTGTTAATGAAGTATGTGGGCATCTCGCTGGAGATGAGCTTCTTCGACAATTCACATTTTTATTGCAGCAGGTTGTTAGAGTTAGAGATACGTTGGCATATCTAGAAGCCAATGAGTTTGGTGTTTTAATGGAACGTTGTTCATTGAACCATGCCTATCGTGTCGCAAATAAAATCTTGCAAGCAGTACAAGGCTTCCAATTCTTTTTTAACGATCATTGTTATGATATTGATGTCAATATTGGTATCGTTCCGGTTACCAAGAAAACGGGTAACTTTATTGAATTGTTTAAGCAAGCAAATGCCTCGTGTAACAGAGCGAAAGAGCTCAATAAAAATTCTATTTACCTGCATTCTGAGGGTAACTTAGGCCCAACAACTTATCGAGGTGAACCAAGTTGGGTTGCGGACATTTATCAGGCGCTTGACGAAGATAGGTTTTTAATTTTTATTCAGCCAATAGTTTCCTTGAAAGAATTAGAAACATCGCTGGCGCATTATGAGTTGTTGGTTCGGTTATGTGACAATGATGGCAAACTTATATTGCCTGATAAGTTTCTTCCAGCGTTAGAGCGTTATAGTATGTCTTCCGTTTTGGATCGATGGATTATTCGCAAAGCTTTCCGAATGATTGCTGATCAACCTGAGTTTCTAGCAACCACCCAATTCTTTTCCATCAATTTGTCTGGGCAATCGTTTGCTAACTATGAATTGACTGATTACATTATTAGCGAATTTGAAAAAACGGGCATTCCTGCAGAGAAAGTTTGTTTTGAAATAACAGAGACTACGGCTATTTCAAATTTAGCCGTTGCATCTGATTTTATTCGGATACTTAAAGAAAAAGGGTGTCGTTTTGCATTGGATGATTTTGGAAGTGGCTTTTCTTCATTACTTTATTTGAAAACCTTGTCTGTTGATTACCTGAAAATAGATGGTTCATTTATCAAGAATATTACTTATGGGTCAGTTGATTACGCAATGGTGAAGGCTATCAATGAAATGGCCCAAGCAATTGGTATGGAAACTGTTGCAGAATTTGTCGAAAGTTATGAAGTCCTGCAACTACTTAAAGAAATGGGGGTCGATTATGCACAAGGCTATAATGTTGGTGAACCATTGTCTTTGTCGACATTCTTTTCTGAAATGCCGAGAAGCTTTGAGTAAATTATAAAGCTGTGGCGTCTTGTAATAATTCAATTGCCCAAGCAACACCAAAACCAGTCACATCACTTCCTATTGCCCCTAGGCCATCTTTATGATTGCAGGCTGAAAGATCCATATGTATCCATGGTGTGCCATTGATAAATTGATTTAGAAACCGTGCGGCGAGTATATGGTCAAAATCCCCACCGATAGTACATTGTTTGGTGTCTGCAATTTGACTTTCCAGTGCTTCATCATAATCTGGATCCATAGGAAACGCACAAACTCTTTCCCCGCTTGATGCTCCTGCTGCCAATGCCTTCTGTGCCAAATTTTCTTTATTGCTAAAAATACCACTATAGCGTGTACCTAATGCAGTATGCATACTGCCCGTTAATGTTGCAAAGTCAATAATTAGATCCGGTTGATGTTTTTCAGCAAGTGTTAGTGTGTCAGCTAATACCATGCGTCCTTCAGCATCGGTATGAACGACCTCAATAGTTAGTCCATTGTAGGCGGTGATGACATCATTTTGCTGGTAGGCATTTGGGCTAATATGATTCTGAGCGATTGCAAGCCAGCAATCAATATTGATGGGTAAGTTGGCATGTGTCGCTGCTAGTAAAATACCTAATGCGACAGCCGAGCCATTCATATCTTCATGCATGCCATGCATATGACGCGCGGCTTTAAGATTATGACCGCCAGTGTCAAAACATATTCCTTTGCCGACTAATGCGATTGTTTTGGTCTCTTCATTGCTGTTAACGCGTCGTTGTAAATGTACAATGGCAGCGTCTTCTGTGGGGCTACCTTGCGCAACGGCAATGAAGGCGCCCGCTCTCATTTTACGAAGCGCATTTAAATCATATTCTTGATATTCCCAACCTTCATTGACGGATAATTTCTTGATCTGTTCTCGATATGTGCCGGGTGTCAGCTCATTCGGTGGTAATACAGTTAAGCCGCGTGCCAATAAATTGCCTTCAGCTTGAGCGTGAAGCAGTGAGAAATTATTAGAATCTTTGTAGCCATGTAGTGTTATCGTAGAAAGCGCAGTTTTTGTCGGATTTTTCTTGCGTACGGGGAGCGCCGCGCCATTAACCCAGGCAATATACACTGCCAATTTTGCAAATTCTTGTTTTTGACTGGTGCTGCCAAAAACCACAATATGGATCTCTGTTGGATTTTCTGTTAAAAGTGTCTGTGCAGCTTTGCGGATAATTGTTTGCTGTTCAAAAGTTGATAGGCCTGAATCGACCATCGCCCAGGTACAAAGGGCACCATTGTCTAGATTGGCGCTTACTGGAGACTCGCTGATTTGGCTTAACTTTAAATTGCGTCGATCGAGAAGATTCTTCAGTGTTTCTTCACCGGGGATTTCATATTTTTTTGGAAGACGTTCTAATATTGGGAGTATGACTAGGATGTGTGTTGCTTTAATTGATTTGTCGATAGATGAAGAATGTTGAATAAGTGATGCAAGCATTGACCGCTTTCCTGTGTAAAATAATATTAATTGCTATAAAAGATGCTATTGAAGAAAACATTAGATGAATTTCCGCAGCGTAATTTCTATATTATATACGCCAAGCAGTTTTTTTTTCTATTATCGCTTATTAACTTAGATTTCTATCTAACTAAACCCAATTTTTAAAAATTGATATGCACCAATATTTTGAACTGATGAAGCATGTGCTGGATCATGGAAATGAAAAATCTGATCGTACGGGAACGGGAACGCGGTCTGTGTTTGGTTATCAAATGCGTTTTGATCTGGCAGATGGGTTTCCATTAGTTACGACGAAGAAATGTCATTTGAGATCAATCATTCATGAGCTTTTATGGTTCTTGAAGGGAGATACAAATATAAAATACCTCAATGATCATGGCGTTTCGATTTGGGATGGATGGGCGGATGAGTACGGTAACCTTGGTCCAATTTATGGCTGTCAATGGCGATCTTGGCCGACATCCAATGGGCAGCAGATTGACCAAATCACTCAAGCGATTGAGCAAATCAAAAACACGCCCGATTCAAGGCGGATCATAGTTTCCGCTTGGAATGTGGCGGATCTTGATAATATGAAGTTGCCGCCATGCCATGCTTTTTTTCAGTTTTATGTGACGGATGGACGGCTTTCTTGTCAGCTATATCAGCGGAGCGCAGATGTTTTTCTGGGAGTGCCGTTTAATATCGCGTCCTATGCTTTATTGACGATGATGATTGCCCAGGTTTGCCATTTAAAGCCTGGTGATTTTGTGCATACGTTTGGTGATGTCCACCTTTATCTTAACCATTTTGACCAAACACGTGAACAACTAAGTCGGCAACCAAGAAAGCTACCCGTGATGAAATTGAACCCTGCTGTCGAGCATATTCTTGATTATAAATATGAGGATTTTACGCTGTTGGATTATGATCCATATCCCGCCATCAAAGCACCTGTGGCAATATGAGTGCAATGCGCTTGTCAATCTTAGTAGCTATGGCTAAAAATCGCGCAATAGGCAAGAATAATGCGTTGCCATGGCATTTGTCAGCTGATTTAAAGCACTTTAGGGCGCTGACTATGGGCCACCCCATCATCATGGGTCGTAAAACTTATGAGTCGATTGGGAGGCCGTTGCCAGGGCGCACTAACATCATTATGACGCGCCAAAAGGGCTATCAAGTTGAGGGTGCTATTACGGTGAATTCAGTTGATGACGCACTTAAAGTATGTCAGGAAGGCGTTGATGGAAATAGTGAAGTTTTTTTGATTGGAGGCGCAGAACTATATCGGCGAACTCTGAGGCTCTGCCATCGTATTTATGTTACAGAAATTCAGCAGGATTTTGACGGCGATACCTTCTTTCCTGAGTTTGATATAGAAGAATGGCAAGAAATATCGCGTGAGAAGCATTTCTCTGAAGATGATAAGTTAGAATATCATTTTGTTATGTTGGATCGTAAAATTAGCCTGAACATTGCACCAGCAAGTGAAGTCTTGGGTACAAACTGTACATTTACTCAATTTCCCAAAGGTCAATAACTATAAGAGTCCTAAGCTGAAATCTAACCTACTGGTTCAATATTCGGGCTAGATGTTTAACTTGCTTTTAGAAGGTGATGTTTCTAAAAGTACTTCGCCTTCTCCTTTATTAAATGTTTGTTGTTGACTGAATGACAAAAACATCGGGTAAAGGAAAGCCGTTAAAGTTGCTGGCATAAGCCGTTGTGTAAGCACCTGCATTGGAGACATAAATGAAGTCTCCTTCTTGCATATTGTTTGGTAGCATTTCATCGTGTGACAAGATGTCAACAGAGTCACAGGTTGGGCCAGCGATAGACCAAGGGACATGGCTGCCTTTTCGGTCTGTTAGAATTTCATAGCGTAGACCTTCGGTAATTTCAATCATTCGACCAAACATGCCTGCGTCCCAATACATCCAACGTTTTCCATTGCGTGTAGCTGTACCGACGACTTGACAAACGAAACATGCCGCATCGGATACTAAATAGCGCCCAGGCTCAGCGATGGTAGCATGTCATCAAGCAAGTCAACAATCGCGTCATTTATAACGCCGGCAATAATCTCAATTGAAGGAATAGGTTTTACGTGACGCACGGGGTAGCCGCCGCCAATATTGAGTAACCGAGGATTGAGGCCCGCGTGAAGCATCTGTGAGAATGTTTTTTTTGCACGTTCAATTCCAACACGCCAGTTTTGTGGGTTTCGGCATTGCGAGCCAACATGGAAGGTAATGCCAGCAAGGTCGGCATTAAATTCGGCAGCCTCTTTAATGATTTGATTTACGTCAGCGAGATGTGTGCCAAATTTACCAGCTAATGGCCAGTCGCTATCAATATTGGGTTGCTATAAAATATTTCAGCAGGGGGTACGCCTAGGCTAAATAAAATATCTAATTCTGCAATTGAGGCGATCTCAAATCCGGTGTTTTCTTCTATTTAGGTTTCTAGTACGCGAGGATCAGGGTTAGCCTTTGCCGCATAGTGTGGGTGTACGCGAAGCATTGCCGCTTTGAATCGACGTGTCTTGTTACGAATGATATTGTCATCAATTAATAAGAAAGGATGGCTATATCCATTCTTTAAGAATTTTCTGATGTGTTTTAAGTCTAAACTGACTTCGGGGTGGGTATCAAAGGCACCCTCGGTTTCTTTTTTATTCTGAAGCACAGTGGAATGTCTTGCCATTAAAGTATTCCTTCTAATTGCTACGTTACGGGAATGTGAATGCTAATTAAGTTTGTTTGGATATAAGAATTTGCTTTGATTTTCATGATGACCTCCTGGAATATAAATTTCTGATGTTTGATATGTGCTGTCAAATGTGGAGTATACAGAGTCTCTGTTGATGTGTTGGATAGTGGAGACCCATTTACATTACTCCATAGTTTTCGTTTTTAAATTAGCGCTCGAGCACGGTATTTTTTGCTTGTTGTGAGATTTCCGGGTAATCCAGACTAAAATGCAACCCGCGACTTTCATGGCGCAGCTTCGCACTTTTGACAATTAAATCAGCGGTATCAACTAAATTACGTAGCTCTAAGAGGTCACTAGTTACACGGAAGTTGGCGTAATACTCATCAATTTCTTCTCGTAATAATTCAATGCGACGTTGTGCGCGTTGCAGGCGTTTTGTGGTACGTACGATACCGACGTAGCTCCACATAAAATGCCTTAGCTCATCCCAGTTATGAGAAATAACGACTTCTTCATCGGCATCCGTCACACGACTTTCATCCCACGTGGGCAGCTCTGGTGTTGAAATCGGTGATTGATTCATAATATCCTTAGCCGCCGCCTGAGCAAAGACTATGCACTCTAACAATGAGTTGCTGGCTAGACGATTCGCCCCATGTAAGCCAGTATGCGCCGTTTCGCCAATAGCATAAAGATTATTTAGGTCGGTTCTGCCATTTTTGTCGGTGAGAATGCCGCCGCAGGTGTAGTGTGCGGCAGGAACGACAGGGATTGGTTGTTTGCTGATGTCGATACCGAGTTCCAAACATTTTGAGTAGATGTTAGGAAAGTGGCTTTTTAAGAAATTTGCTGGTTTGTGGGTAATGTCGAGATATACACAGTCCAAGCCACGTTTTTTCATTTCAAAATCAATCGCACGTGCGACCACATCACGTGATGCAAGTTCAGCACGGTCATCATGTTTAGACATAAAGCATTTGCCATTGGGCAGTTTTAATAAACCACCTTCGCCGCGTATCGCTTCACTGATTAGAAATGATTTTGCATGAGGGTGATATAGACAAGTTGGGTGAAACTGGATGAATTCCATATTAGCGACGCGACAACCAGCGCGCCATCCCATCGCAATGCCATCACCCGTTGCCGTATCTGGGTTTGTTGTGTAGAGATAGACTTTGCTTGCACCACCCGTTGCCAACACTGTATTTTGTGCTGTTATGGTTCGGACTTTGTCATTTTCTTTATCTAATACGTAAGCACCCAAACATCGTTTTGTAGGATGTTCAGCATCATGTAGTAATTTGTCGCTGGTAATGAGATCAATGGCAATATGATGCTCAAGAATAGTGATGTTCGGATGTTGATGTATTTTCTCTCCCAATGTTTGCTGCACTGCTTTACCTGTTGCATCACCTGTATGGATAACGCGACGAATGCCATGTCCACCTTCTTGTGTAAGATGATAGCCCGTGTCACTATTTCCATCGCGAGTGAAAGATACTCCTTGCTCAATTAGCCACTCAATGGCTTGGGGACCATTCTCAATGACATGATTGACTGTGGTTTCATTACATAATCCCGCGCCTGCGCTAAGGGTGTCGTGGATATGCTTAGAGAATGAGTCATTTTTAGATAACGCTGCAGCAATTCCACCTTGGGCGCGGCTACTGGCACCATCGAGAAAGGATTGTTTGGTAATAAGGCCGATTTTTTTGGTGTGTGATAAATTAAGTGCAAGTGTAAATCCAGCCAGTCCAGTGCCAATGATGAGAGTGTCGAAATAAAGATGTTGCATTTGAATGGAATGAAATCCACTGTTGTGAATGCAAAAGCATAACAGACTCGTTGCCAGTCTGTTTCAAATAGTTTAAAAATATCGATGAGTTCATTGGTGAGCCTGTCAGTTATTTGTTGTCAATTTTGATATAGGCGCTTATTCGACAGTATTTTTTAGTTTTATTAAAGAAAAAGGCGCTACGAGATAATTTCTTTGGTGTTGAATGTCTGTGCTCATAAAGACTGTCCGGAAAATTAGTGGCGATTGAATGAACTATTCAATGTAATTTGTTGTCATTCTCGCGAGCTATATATAGTTCCCGGAAGTACTTTGAATAGGTATACTTGATCTGTAGTGCTAAAACGTAATAACAAAAATATAATTCAATAATTCAGGGAACAAGGGGTATGAGTGATCGGGAGGTCGATCAACAGCTAGTGGAGCGTGTGCAGCGTGGCGATAAGCAGGCATTTGATCTACTTGTGATCAAATACCAGCGTAGATTGGCGCGTTTAATATCGCAATTTATTCGTGATTCTGGTGAGGTTGAGGATGTCACCCAGGAAGCTTTTATTAAAGCTTATCGGGCGCTTCCCTCGTTTCGTGGAGACAGCGCATTTTATACTTGGTTATATCGGATTGGCATTAATACGGCTAAAAATTTTCTGGTTTCGCAAGGTAGACGAGCGCCAACTAATACCCAAAGTTTTGATAGTGAAGATGCAGAGAATTTTGATGAAGGTGGTAACTTGAGGGAATTAAATACGCCCGAAAGTGAACTGATGAGCAAACAAATTGCTCAAACAGTTAATCTGACATTGGATAAGTTACCGGAAGAACTACGTACCGCTATCATTTTAAGAGAAATTGAAGGGTTAAGCTATGAAGAAATTGCAAATGCAATGAGTTGTCCTATTGGTACCGTACGTTCGCGTATATTTCGTGCCCGTGAGGCAATTTCTGAAGAACTGCGTCCCCTATTAGGGACAAGCAAAGACAAGAGGTGGTAAGGTGAAGAATAAAGTGTCTGAGTTGATGGATGGAGAGCTAGTTGCTGAAGAGGTTAAAGATATCATTGAGCAGCTGAAACAGAAAAATGATTTATGTAATGATTGGGAAACTTATCATCTTATTGGAGATTCATTACGCCAATCATCTCGATTGTCTATCGATATTTCTAAGCAAGTCAGTGAACAATTAAAGTCTGAGCCAGCTATTTTAATTCCAACTGTGCCCGTTAAGGAAAGCGAGGCACATAGACGAAAAAATTATGCGTTTTCAATTGCGGCTTCAATTGTTGTTGTACTTGCGGGATGGGTAGGGTTGCAAACATTGCAAGAGCCATCGCCAATCATGGTTGTGGACAATCATGTGGAAAACACCATGCCAGTGATTCCTGTTGTCAGTTCAGCATCACCAACGCATCTGCATTCATTAACACCAGCAGAGTTTAATGACTACTTATTTGTTCATGGAGAGTTTTCACCGGGTACTGCTACACATGGCCCATCTATTTATCTGCATCAAGTGACTGATCATCAGGATAAATATAATCGATGATGAGAGCCATCCAGATTACTTTACTGTTGTTATTTGTTAGTATCTTACCAGCAACAGCAAAAGATCTGCCCGATTCATCAGAAGAGGCATTAGGGTGGTTAAAAAAAGTTGCAGAAGCCCCCCGCAATCATAATTATCGAGGTATTTTTATCTATTATGCAGATGAGCATATGGAAACCTCAAGTATTGTTCATATAGTAGATGACACGGGTGAGCGAGAAAAAATTGAAATAATGGATGGTTTACAACGCATTGTTGTGCGCAATAATGATGAGATGAAATGTTATTTGCCGGAAAGTAAAATGGTAGTAACAGAAAGGCGCTGGTTTAGAAAATTCTTTCCTGATATTCTGCCACGTCCCTATGATGATTTAAACGACAGTTATTTTGTTAAGAAAGGTAAGCAAGAGCGTGTGTCGGGCTATGACTGTCAAGTGATTATTCTTAAACCACGGGATAACCTGCGCTACGGTCAAAAAATATGGGTTGATATTAAAACAGGTTTGGCCCTTAAAGTTGCTGTAATGGACGGAGATGAAGTTGTTGAGCAATTCGCTTTTGCACAATTAAATGTTGCTGAAAATGTGAGTTCTGAACTGCTGAAATCAAAGTACTCAGAAACCTCAGGAGATTGGAAAACGATTAATTTAATCGCTTCTATTTTAGAGAATGGTGCGCTTGACTGGCAAGTGAGAAATCCGCCTGCAGGGTTCAAAAAAGTTATAGAGATGAAACGTCATTTAACGGGTAAACCTGGACCTGTTGACCATATTGTATTATCGGATGACATTGCAACTGTATCTGTATTTATTGAACCAATTTTAGAAGATTTGCCGCCACCAATTACTGGATTCTATTCTAGTCGTGGTGCAATTAATATTTATGTTCTCACACTAGACGATCATAAAATCACGACCGTAGGTGAAGTCCCGCTAGAAACAGTCAAGCTAATAGGTGACGCCGTATCTAAGCGAGAAGTAAAAGCAGCTACCAAACATTAATTAAGGATTGAGAATTGAAATGATGCGTAAATTTATTTTATTGTTAATGTTAATGTTAATTATACCGTCAACTGTTTTGGCTCGTGTTAATGCACTGCCAAACTTCACTAATCTTGTTGAAGAGCATGGCGCTGCTGTAGTAAATATTAGTGCGACGAAGACTTCGTCTGCCAATGGTCATCAGGTTCTCCCTGAAATCCCTAATCTTCCTGAGAATTCACCTTTCCATGAATTTTTCCGACGTCATATGGAGCCCTTCTCTCAGCCTAAGAAAGCAGAACCGCGGTCTATGGGGTCGGGTTTTATTATTAGTGGTGACGGCTATATTTTAACTAATGCACATGTGGTTGAATCAGTTGAGGAAATAACTGTAAAGCTTAATGATAAACGCGAATTTATTGCTGAAGTTATTGGCATAGACCGGAAAACAGATATTGCATTAATTAAGATTGAAGCAAATGATCTGCCGAAGGTGACTCGCGGTGATCCTGAGAAACTAAAAGTTGGCGAATGGGTTGTAGCAATCGGCTCTCCTTTTGGTTTTGAAAATAGTGTAACTGCAGGCATTGTTAGTGCAAAAGGTCGTTCATTAGCGCAGGAAAATTTTGTTCCATTTATCCAAACTGATGTGGCTATTAATCCGGGTAATTCAGGCGGGCCTCTGTTTAATATGAGGGGTGAAGTGGTTGGAATTAATTCACAGATATATAGTCGTACTGGCGGTTTTATGGGATTGTCATTTGCAATTCCAATCAATGTTGCTACTGAAATTGCAGATCAATTGAAAGAAAGCGGCAAAATCAGTCGTGGTCGAATTGGTGTGATTATCCAGGAAATGACTGCCGAATTAGCCGAGTCTTTTGATTTGCCTGAGGCGAATGGCGCCTTGATTGTTTCAATACAAAAAGATGGTCCTGCTGATAAAGCAGGTATCGAAATCGGTGATGTTATTTTGAAGTTTGATGGCGTAAACGTTGTTTCATCCAGTGATTTACCACGTATGGTAGGAAATACTAAACCTGAGACGAAAGTGTTGATGAAGGTATTACGTAGTGGCGAGATCAAGAAAATTTCAATTGTTGTTGGAGAAATGCAGGATGATGAAGCATCTGCTAGTAACAATGAGCAAGACAAATTCATAGTTGATTCCGCTAATCGTATAGGTTTAATTCTAAGCGAGTTGACAGCTAAGCAGAAAAAAGAACTAGATGTTAATAATGGTTTGTTGGTTGACAATATCAAACCAGGCGTAGCCAGTCGTGCAGGCATTCGAACGGGTGACGTTATCCTTGGCTTTAATAATAAAGAAATGAAAACGATTAAGCAGTTTAATCTTCAATTAAACAAAGTAGAAGACGGACGTAATATTGCATTGTTAATCAAGCGTAATGAACTGACAACATTTATTACAATGAAACTTGATGATGACAAAAAATAAACGCGATGACGAACACAACGAACCCTCAGTCAGCACTTATTGTCTATAGTCGCGAAGAGTGTCACCTTTGTCAGAACATGATTCACGCACTGCAATCTATGCAGGAACAAAGTGCATTTAAATTTGCAGTCATCAATATCGACACTGATCCTCAATTGGTATCCCACTATGGTGAACGTATCCCGGTGCTATTGGCATTTAAAGATGGCCCGGAGATATGTCATTATCATCTTGATCGAGTTGCATTGGATACCTATTTGTCCAAAATTCGTTAGAATGCAGCCTATCGGAATGCACTAATACTGACTTTCTGGCATAAGACATTGGTTTTAAATATTTTTTTTATCGGAAAAATGATGTCGCGTAAATGGATGGCCGAAGGATTATTCGCTGAAGCCAAACAGTTTTACGGATCAAGACGATCTCGTTCCCGGGGGTTACAGAAAAGGTTCGTCCGGCAAGTGCGCATATGTTAGATAAAAATGCATGTTGCAATTTGGTTCAACAAGTTATATAAAAACTGTGAAGATGAACTGTTTGAAGCTAATATTCATGGTCGCTTTTACAAGTTTAATGACCGGTGGGCTCATGGCTGAGTCAATTCAGGGTGTATCAAAAACGTCCAAAATACTGAATGGTGCTGAAACGAATATTTCAAAATGGCCGTGGATGGCAGGCCTTGTTCGCACGAGATTTGATGTATTTAATGGCCAATTTTGTGGCGGTACGTTGATTTCAGACCGTTGGGTTTTAACTGCCGCGCATTGTGTGATTGATGAAACAACCGCGACAATTAAAATTCTTACTAGCCATACGCGACTCAGTAATGCAATGGAAAATGATTTGCTTGCGATTTCCCAAATTATTATTCATCCTGCTTTTAATCAATTTACATTAGATTCTGACCTTGCTTTGCTTGAACTTAGTGAAGTAACAATTTTAACACCTATACAAACGTTAGGGCATTACAGTCTTAATGATAGCCCTGGCCTAACCGCTATCGCATTAGGTTGGGGTGATACATCTTCTGTTACGTTTGCTTTTCCTGATACTTTGCAAGTGGTTGATTTGCCACTTGTCAGTAATGATCTCTGTGCTGAGAAAACAGGTTTTATTACTGATAATATGCTTTGTGCTGGCTTTTCTTCAGGAACAAAAGATACATGTAGTGGCGATAGCGGTGGGCCTTTAGTGGTTTTCGATGAAATGAGCCAACTATGGCAACAAGTGGGTATTACCAGTTTCGGCGCTGGTTGTGAAGCACAAGGTGATTTCGGCGGCTATACACGTGTTAAGAATTTCAGTGACTTTATTTCCGCCGCCATTTGTTCGAATTCAGAATTACCTGAGGTGCCAGTCATGGATATGCAAGTGCTCGGCAGAAACGTTATCATTAGTTGGACAAGCACAACGGATATTGGCGGTTATCGGCTGAACTATGCGCCTTATCCTAACCCATCGCCGATTGAAAGTATTGATATGCATAGTCAGAACCATTTCTCTATAACTCTATCTTCAGGTAGCGCCTTTTTTGTGGCCATTAATGCTTACGAGGGTAATTGTCGAAGTGGGTTGTCAAACATTGATCACTTTATTATTAATTAGTAACGAGATGTTTTTTGTTTACAATGAAAAAGGTGATAATAATGAAAGTCTTTGTCGGAATATTTCTAGTTAGCATACTTGGTTTTGTCGTGGCCTGTTATGTTTCGCCACAGCTATCTTTAAAATCATCCTATGCGTTAGTCAAATTAAAGTTTCCTGGTCTTCCTGAATTTTCCAATCAATCACTTCAAGCATTGTCTCGTGATGAAAGAGAGGATTATGTCGTTGTTGATGTTCGGACACCAGAAGAGCGTAATGTTTCAGTTATTGCTGGTGCTATTGATAATGAGTATTTTGAACACAATATTGCTTCTTATAAAAATAAGAAGGTCATTGTATATTGCACGATAGGCTATCGTAGTGGCTTTTATGCTGAGTCACTACGTCAGAAAGGGGTTGATGCTTACAACCTGAGTGAAGGTATACTCGGCTGGACGCATGTCGATGGTTTGTTGGTCAATTCACAAGGTCAGATGACTGATAAAGTACATGTTTACAGTCGCCCTTGGAACCTTGCGGTAAAGAAGAATGGCGTTGCTGTATTTTAATCAATACAGTTGGTCTCTAAAGTCATCTGCCGCATTGGATGGGACTTCATAAGTCATCTCAGTTTGTGGTGGTAGTTGTTCGCGGAGGAAGTATTCTGTCAGTTCGCCTGCTGCTTCACGTAAGCCAGTGTCGGGATTAATGCTTGCGGCTACAATGCCTTGAGGTGCAATGAGATCCGCTTCAGGCTCATTTTCTATCGCACTTGCCATGTAGTCTATCCAAATGGGTAGTGCGACGCGCCCACCGGTTTCATTTCTACCTAATGACTTCGGGTTGTCAAAGCCCACCCACGCAACAGCCACCAGATTATTCTGGAAACCACAAAACCATGCATCTATAAAATTGCTTGTTGTCCCTGTTTTCCCTGCTAAATCTTTACGACCTAATTGCTTTGCTCTGACAGCAGTGCCTTGTTGGATCACGTCTTGCATCATGCTAGTCATAATGAATGCATTGCGTGGATCAATAACTAATTTTGCATTTTCTTTGGCGATAGCGGGTTGTATTTGTTCCAAAATGTTTCCATCGTCATCTTCTATTCTATTAATGAAATAGGGCGAAATCTGATAGCCACCATTGGCAAAGACAGCGAAACCAACGGCCATTTGCATGGGTGTCACTTCACCTGATCCCAGCGCCATGGGTAAATAAGGCGGATGACGATTGGCATCAAAGCCAAAACGAGTAATATAGTCTTGCGTATATTGCAAGCCAATCGCTTGAAGAATACGAATTGAGGCTAAATTCTTTGATTTGGCAAGCGCTGTACGCATACGTATTGGGCCGCCGTATTTGCCGTCATAATTTCTTGGCTCCCACAATTTACTTCCAGTTTGTTCTGCATTAAAGGAAAGAGGGGCATCATTGATGATGGTCGCAGGTGTGAAGCCCTTTTCTAATGAAGCAGAGTATATGAATGGCTTAAAGCTAGAGCCAGGTTGACGCCATGCCTGGGTTACATGATTAAATTGATTTTGGTTAAAGTCAAACCCACCTACAAGTGCGCGTACAGCACCATCCCGTGGGTCGACAGAAACTAGCGCGGCTTCAACTTCTGGGAGTTGAATAATCTCCCATTCATTATTTTCATTATTTTCATTTTTTTGTATTCTAATGAGTGCGCCCGGGCGTAAATTTCTTTTTTCGCTGCTATCGTTGGTGTTAAGAAATCGTTTAACGAGATTTAGTCCTTCACCGGTTACTTGAACGATTTCACCACCTTGGCGATAAACTTGAACAGCATCTTTATTGACACTTAATGCAACGGCTGCATAAATATTATTGCTATTAGGTACATTTGCTAATGCATCTTCTAGTGTTTTCTCTTGGTTTACGCCGTTCTTTAGTAAATCAATAAACGCTTCTGGGCCACGGTAGCCATGGCGTTTATCGTAAGCAACTATGTTTTTTCTGAGCGACTTGTAAGCAGCGTCTTGGTCAAGTTGTCTTATGGTTGTGTAGACATTAATCCCTTTGGTGTAGGTTTCTTCGCTGTAGCGTTGATATACAACCTGACGCACCATTTCGGCAACATAATCAGCATGCATGGCAAAAGTTCGTGCTTTTTGCTTAACAGGTACTTTTTGTTTCTCAAGATCTTTGAAATCTTGGTCAGAAATGTGATTGAGTTTATTCATTCGTCGCAATACATACACTTGGCGAATTTTGGCGCGATTCGGGTTGACTACAGGGTTGTAGCTTGAGGGTGCTTTAGGTAAGCCTGCTAGCATAGCTGCTTCAGCGATATTAATCTCATTGAGTGGCTTGTCAAAATAGGCTTGTGCAGCAGCGGCAAAGCCATAGCTACGTTGTCCTAGATAAATTTGGTTGATGTAGAGTTCAAGAATCTCATCTTTTGTTAAATAATGCTCGATCTTGAAAGAAAGCAAGGCTTCGCTAAATTTTCTTGTCAGCGTTTTTTCTCTTGTTAAGAAAAAGTTTCGCGCAACTTGCATGGTGATTGTACTGGCGCCTTGCTGAACACTGCCTGCGGAAAAGTTGGAATAAGCTGCACGTAAAACACCAATGTAGTCAACACCTCCATGTTCATAGAATCGATCATCTTCTGCAGCAAGTATTGCCTGTTTTAGGTGCGTGGGCACTTCGTCAATAGTCACAACATTACGACGTTCTTCCCCAAACTCACCAATGAGTAAACTTTCCGCGCTGTATACCCTAAGTGGTATTTTAGGTTGGTAATTAGTCAGTGCATCTAATGATGGTAGTGAAGGAAAGGTGACAAGGGCGGTAAACCCGATTAACAGTACACCGATAATACCAAGGCCAAAAAATGCGATGATAGGGTAGTATAACCAACGAGTTAGCATGAATATTGAACTTTAAAATATGAGGTAAAAAGGAATGCACATCATTTAAGGGGGTATAAATACCGTTTTTCAATGAATCGTATTTTTTTCAATCTGTCAGAATTTATGCCGTATACATGACTAGCTGCAAGAGATATATAAAGTTTAAAGAAATTTTGCATATATCTTCTTGGTTATTTTTTAATAAGTACACATAGTGAGTATCGCTTCTAATATACCAATGTTCAAGGGAAATTTTGAAATAAATCTAGACTTTTTTCAAGCAAAGTCTCCGTCATTGATAGGTGTGGACATCAGTTCCTCATCAGTAAAAATGGTTGAGCTATCAATGGATGGCAGTGATGAGAATGCATATTGTATTGAGAGATATGTGATTGAGAAACTTCCGTTAGATGCCATGCAAGAAGGTGCTATTGCGAACTTTGACGCAGTGAGCGAAGGTTTGCAACGTGCGTGGAAACGCATGGGGTCACGTTTGAACAATGTTGCGCTAGCATTGCCAGCTGCAGCTGTTATCACAAAAAAGATCGTGGTGCCTGCTGGTCAGCGTGAAGATGATTTGGCTTTTCAGGTTGAGAATGAAGCCAGTCAGTATATTCCCTTTGCACTGGATGAGGTTGATTTGGACTATCAAGTTATACGCCCATTACCCAATAATCAAGATGAAGTAGAAGTTCTAATTGCGGCATCTCGGAAAGAAAAAGTAGAAGATCGTGTAGCAGCTGCATTAACGGCGGGATTAAATGCTGTGGTGATGGATGTCGAACCTTATGCATCACAAGCGGCTTTTGGATTAGTTGAGAAACAACTACCTGAAGGCGGGAAAGATCAAGTGATTGCATTAGTTGATATAGGCGCAACGACGATGTCCGTCAATATTTTTCATAATGGTGAGTCGATTTATATGCGAGACCAAACATTTGGTGGTAACCAATTGACGCAAGAAATTCACAATCAATTTAATCTCTCACCTGAAGATGCGGAAGCTGCTAAGCGTAGCGGGGAATTGCCAGAAAATTATAAGAAAGATGTTTTGCAACCGTTTTGTGAAACATTATCGATTGAAGTCATGCGCGCTATTCAGTTTTTCTTTACATCTACGCAATATACCGAAGTCAATTATATTTTTGTTGCGGGAGGGTGCGCTGTCATACCTGGGCTAAATGAAACAATCACAGAACGTACACAAGTTAGGACACTAACAGTTAACCCTTTTTCAGAAATGGATTTGTCTGGTCGGATTATTTCAAAGCAACTAAATATGGATGCGCCTTCACTCTTGATCGCATGTGGCTTGGCTATGCGCAGTTTTGATCCATCATGATTCGTATAAATCTACTGCCACACCGTGAGTTAAAACGTAAAGCGCTGCAAAAGCAATTTTCGATATTGGCAGGTATTGTTTGCGCTGTAGGCATTTTAATCGTTTGGGGTGGACATAACATGATTGCCGACCAAGTTGACCATCAAAATACTAGAAACCAATATTTAAACGAGCAGGTCGTTGTTCTTGACAAGCAAATTGCAGAGATAAGAGAAATTAAGATGCAAACTCAGGAATTATTGGCTCGTAAGGGCGTGGTTGAAACATTGCAAAGCAGCCGTGCAGAAGTAGTGCATTTGCTTGACCAGCTTGTTAGGTTGTTGCCAGATGGTGTTTACCTGCAAAGTGTGAAGCAAGAAGGACATAGTATTAATTTAGTAGGCTATGCGCAATCTAATGCCTGGGTATCTACATTAATGCGTAACTTAGAGTCGTCTCAGTGGTTGGAGTCTCCAGTTTTGATCGAGATCAAAGCAGTTACCGTAAATAACACACGTCTAAATGAATTTAATCTCAATATAAGACTCACCCGGTCACCCACTGCCGATGCAGATAAGGATTTTATGAATATGGAAGGCTAATTGTGCGTAACTTAGTTGAAGAATTACAACAGCTTGATCCAAAGGACCCGAGTGCCTGGCCGAGTGGAGTAAAGGTGGCAGTACTTGTTGTTTTGCTTATTGCTATTGTATTCGGCGGCTATTTCTTTGGTTGGAAAGATCAATGGACAACGTTAGATAATGCGGTAGCTGAAGAAGAGACGTTAAAGCAAACTTATCTAATCAAAAAAAGAAGTGCAGTTAATTTAGACGCATTAAAGCAGCAATTAGAAGATATTGAGCAATCACTAAGTGCGTTACTAAAGCAACTCCCGGATAGATCAGAAATGGAAGCTTTGTTAGTTGATATAAACCAAGTTGGACTTGGACGTGGTTTGCAATTTGAATTATTTAAACCCGCGGCCAGTGAAACCATTAATGAGTTTTATGCGGAGCTGCCAATTACGATTCGTGTGACTGGTAACTATCATGATATTGGCGCTTTTGCTAGTGATGTTTCACAACTGCCGCGAATTGTGACATTGAATGATATAAGTCTTATAAAAAATGGTGATGAGAAATTGACACTTGATGCCACGGCAAAAACTTTTCGTTATCTTGATGAAGATGAAATTGATAACCAGAGTGGGGTTGGTGGGTGATGAAAGTATCTCATTTACTATTGTTAATGGTTTCTTTGTTAATAATCGGTTGTAGTGAAGTCGATTATAGTGATTTGGACGAATTCATAAAAAATTCTGGGCACGGTCTACGTGGTCAAGTGGATCCAGTGTCAGGCGTAAAACCACATAAACATTTTACTTATAATGCATTTGAAATCTCAAGTCCATTCATTCCGCGCCAAAATGAGCTTGTAAAGAATGAAAGCAGTGGACTTCAGCCTGACTTGGAGCGGAGAAGGGAGGCATTGGAAAATTATGCATTAGAGAACTTAAAAATGGTTGGTTCGCTTCAGCAAGATGAGAAAGTATTTGCACTGATTAATTCGCCGGATGGGACATTGCATCGTGTCAGTGTTGGTAATTATCTGGGAAAAGATTTTGGGCAAATTGCTGGTATCTCTGAATCTGAAATTACATTGAAAGAAATTGTGCAAGATAGTGTTGATGATTGGAGTGAACGTATTAGTTCTCTCATGCTTGAAGGTCAGGAGTAGAACAAAAAATGATGAGGCTGCCGATTACAATGAATAAAAGTTTATGGTTAGGATTTGTCTTTACCTTAATGACAATTCAGCCCGCAATTGCGGCGGATCAAGCATCTGGTTTGGCAACCATCAATGGTGTTAATGCCATTGATGTTTCTACCGTTCAGGATGGAGTAATGCTAGTCAAAGTGACGGTTGACGAATCGTTTGATTCTGTCCCTGTGGGTGTTTCTCTAAATAATCCATTTAGAATTTATTTTGACTTGCATAATATATCTAACGCATTAGAAAAAAACTTTATCGAAATTGATGAAGGTAATTTAAATAGTATTAACATTGTTGAAGTGGGAGATAGAACACGTTTAGTTTTAAATCTTTCTAAATTGATGAGTCAAGAAGTAAGTGTTGAGGGCAATACTTTTTTAATAAAACTTGGAATAATTTCGGAATCAAAGGCTGTTGGTTCTGCTGCCCATTTTTCTGAAGATGTCCCAGATAAAGAAAGTAATAGCCTGCGTGATATAGATTTTCAACGTGGAGTACATGGAGAAGGTCGTATCGTAGTTGACTTGTTGCAGATGGGCACGGGTATTGATGTTCGTCAGCAAGGTGAAGACATTATTGTTGAATTTATGAATACATTACTACCTAGTAATCTTGAGAGATGGTTTGATGTCACGGATTTTGCAACACCCATTCGAGCATTTGAAACTTATGCACACGGCGAAAATGTATTGATGGTTGTTAAGCCAACAGGTGTTTGGGAGCATTCGTCACATCAGACAGATGCCCAGTTTGTTCTGGAAGTTAGTACATTAGCAGATAGTAAAGTTGATGAATTCACCAGAAATCTTGAAGATGGTGGATATTCAGGTGAGAAGTTATCTCTCAATTTCCAGAATGTTGATGTTAGAGCCGTTTTGCAGGTTATCGCTGACTTTACTGATCTTAATATTATTGCGAGTGATACTGTCGCTGGTAACTTAACGTTGAGATTAAAGGATGTCCCGTGGGACCATGCTTTTGATATCGTTCTTCAGGCGACAGGACTTGATAAACGTAAAACCGGGAATGTTATTTTTGTCGCGCCTAGTGAAGAGATGGCCGCGAAAGAATTACTTGAGCTAGAAGCACGCTTGCAGATTTCAGAGTTGGAACCAGTTCGAACGGAAATGTTTCATCTGAATCATCGACGAGTGGACTCAATTTCTTTTGAAGGCATGTTAAGTGAGCGTGGAACGATTAATGCTGATGAAATCAGCAATTCGTTAACTGTTACTGATATTCCAATTAGGCTAAGTGAGATTAAGAAGCGTATTGATACACTTGATGTATTTGAGCGGCAGGTGATGATTGAGGCGCGTATTGTAGAGGCGATAGATACTTTCAGTCGTGATTTGGGTGCTCGTTTTGGTGTTACTAACGATAAATTGTCCGGAAATAATAATGTTAATGCGTTAAGCTCTATTTTACCGGCGGCAGCGGGTGCTTCGGGGACCTTAGGTTTGAGTTTGATAAAAGTTAATAACAGTACGTTAATTGATTTGGAGTTATCAGCACTAGAAACGGATAATAAAGGTCGCGTTATTTCTAGCCCGCGTGTCGTAACGGCTCATGGGGTGGAAGCCTTGATTGAACAGGGTGATCGCGTGCCTTTCCAGCAGGCAACGAGTAGCGGCGCTACCAGCATTCGTTTTGTTAATGCAACGCTGAGTCTTAAGGTTAAGCCTTTAATTACTTATGATAATAAGATTGATATGGAATTGAGTGTGAACCAAGATAAAATTGGTGAGAGTATCAGTCAGTTTTTACCGCCACCGATTAATACTAAACAAATAACTACCAAAGTGCTGGTGGACAATGGAGGAACGGTTGTTATTGGTGGTATCTTCGAGCGTACAGAAAACGAGGCAAGGAACAGAATACCGCTATTGGGTGATATTCCAATCCTTGGCCACCTATTTCGTAATTCTGTGAGGATAGATGATAAACGTGAGTTAATGGTTTTTGTTACACCTCGAATATTGAGCGAAGATCTTAATTTACAGTGATATCGTTGTATTCTTGAAGCCTGTTTGTCGCCATGCTTCATAGGCGACAACAGCAACTGTATTAGATAAATTTAAGCTGCGGCTTGGTGCCTTCATTGGGACGCGGATACGGTTTTCTTCGGGAAAACTCTCTAATAGTTTCGCAGGTAAACCGCATGTTTCTGCGCCAAACAAGAAGGCATCTTCTTCTTTGTAAGCCGTCATGTCATAACGTTGTTTTCCCTTAGTTGTTACAGCAAAGATGCGACATCCCTTTAAATGATTAACACAATCAGACCAGTTGTTATGAATGATCATGCTGGCAAATTCATGGTAATCTAAACCCGCACGCCGCAACTCCTTATCTTTAAGTACAAACCCTAGTGGTTTTATAAGATGCAATTGCATGTTGGTATTAGCACACAAACGAATAATGTTGCCTGTGTTGGGTGGAATCTCAGGTTGATATAGAATAATGTTAAACATGGATATAGGTGACTAATTTCGAGTCGTTGTGTTTTAGAAATCGGTGTTGATAGTTGTTTTGTTTAGCCCAGGCAGTGCTCTTGCGATAACCCACCCACTGACTTCTGTTGCGCCACAGTTGCGTAAAACTTTTGCGATTTCATTCAGTGTTGCGCCAGTTGTTAGGACATCATCAACCACTGCAACATGCTTTGATGAAAAATCCATTTTACAAGAGAAAGCATCGCGTATATTCTTTTGACGGTCTTTCCAGGGTAATCCAGTTTGTGAAGGTGTGTTTCTGGTGCGCGTGCAGGCATTCGGTAATAATGTAATTTTGTTATTGTTTGGCAGTTGTCGTGCTATTTCTAATGCTTGATTAAAGCCTCTTTCTCTTAGTCTCTTGGGATGCAGCGGCATGGGAATAATAAAATCAGGTTTTCTTGCAATATTTGTTTTTTCTAATAAAAGATTAGCCAGAACAGGTGCAATGGCGAGGTTCGATTGGTATTTCAAACTGTGTATGAGCGCATCAACAGGGAACGTATAATGTAATGCAGCGATTATTCGCGTAAATGCGGGTGGTTTCTTTAGACAAGTGCCGCATGTCAGTGATGTGGCAACAGGTAATAGACAAGTCGGGCAATGGTTGGCTGGTATTTGAGGTAAATTGTCTCGACAAGAAATACACAGATCTTGTTCGCTAGAAATACCGCATAACAAACAATTTTTTTGTGAGATCGCCTGTAAAATGCTCGATTGACTTTGTAAGAGCATAAAGGTATCAATTGACAATAATGATTGAATCTTTGATTATCAGGTTCATTGTCTGACTTCAATAATATAGGAAACAGTACGAGTATGAATCAACTTAACACTAACTTATCAAAGGAACAACCGAATAGTATGGTTGACAAAGCAGTTGGTTCGTTGCGTTGGGAAGTTTCCCAAATTCAATCGTTATTAGATTTGCCATTTAATGATCTGATCCATCGTGCCCAATTAACGCATCGAGAGCATCATGATGCCAATGCGGTTCAATTGTCTACACTCATCTCAGTTAAAACAGGTGGGTGTCCAGAAGATTGTGGATACTGCCCACAAGCGGCACGTTACCATACTGAAGTTGAGAATCAAGAAATGTTGTCGTTGGATGAAGTCGTGGAAACAGCGCAAGCGGCCAAGGATAAAGGAGCTTCACGGTTTTGTATGGGAGCTGCTTGGCGTGGCCCTAAGCAACGCGATATCGACAAAATGACGGAAATGATTAGTGCCGTCAAATCCCTGGGGCTGGAGACTTGCGCCACATTGGGCATGTTAAAGCCTGGACAAGCTGAGCAATTGGGTAAGGCGGGGTTGGATTATTACAATCATAACCTGGATACCGCACCTGAGTATTACGATGAAATCATCACAACACGTAACTACCAAGACCGTTTGAATACATTGCAAGAAGTGCGTAGTGCAGGTATCAATGTGTGTTGCGGTGGAATTGTCGGTATGGGTGAAACACGCCATACCCGTGCTGGCCTAATTGCCCAATTGGCTAATTTAGAACCCTATCCAGAATCTGTGCCTATTAATAATCTAGTGCAAGTAGAAGGCACGCCGTTGCATGGTACGGAATCGATTGATCCTTTCGAGTTTGTGCGCACCATTGCCGCTGCACGTATCACCATGCCAAAGGCCATGGTGAGGTTATCTGCCGGCCGACAAGAAATGTCGGAAGCGGTGCAGGCATTGTGCTTCTTGGCAGGCGCTAACTCCATATTTTATGGTGACAAATTATTAACCACGGATAATCCTGAAACGACGCGTGATCGCGCATTATTTGAAAAGCTTGGATTACATGCGATGTAATTATACGCTTCATGTTCAAGAATACTCCATTCATAGCGCCTCTCTAATAGCGCATGGCGTTGCTGCCAAGCCTCTCAATAGAATGACTATTGTGACGGTTTTTCGCCTAGCCATGCATCATGAGTAAAACACTCTAATTGAGGTATTCTTGAACATGAAGCGTATAAATGTGCGCTGATTTTATCGAACAACTACGTGAACAACAGCTTGTTCGCAAAAAAGCGAAACTTTTTCGTAGCCGCATGGTGTTGAATGGCCCACAAGAAACACATGTTTCTATTGATGGGCAGGATTTTCTGGCCTTTTGCAGTAACGATTATCTTGGTCTCGCTAATCACTCTGCATTAAAAGAAGCTGTGGTAGATGGTGTTCGGCGTTATGGTGTTGGTGCCGGCGCTTCACATTTGATTAGCGGCCATAGTATGGCGCATCATAAGCTAGAAGAGGCCCTTGCACGTTTTGTTGGTTTTCCTCGTGCGCTGCTTTTCTCAACTGGCTATATGGCAAATATTGGCGTGGTAACTGCCTTATTGGGTCGTGGTGACGCTATCTTTGCCGACAAACTTAATCATGCCTCACTGAATGAGGCTGCATTACTTTCCCGCGCTAAACTCATACGTTATCCACACGCTGATTTGTCGGTGCTTGAAAAGCGGTTAGCTGTCTCTAAGGCTAAACTCAAATTAGTCATGACAGACGCGGTATTTAGTATGGATGGTGATGTTGCGCCGGTTGATGAGCTATTAGCGTTATGTGAAGAGCACAACGCGCTGCTGCTGCTGGACGATGCACATGGCTTCGGTGTGTTGGGTAAGCAAGGTCGGGGGGCATTATCATCATTTGAGCACTGTAACATCCAATCACCAAATATTATTTATATGGCAACGTTGGGTAAAGCGGCGGGTGTATTTGGTGCTTTTGTGGCGGCACAGCCAGAAATTATTGAAACGTTTATTCAGCATGCGCGAAGTTATATATATACCACGGCCACGCCCGCGTTACTGTCTCATACTTTATTAAAAAGCTTGGAGTTAATTGAGCAAGAAGAATGGCGGCGTGAGCAGCTGAGAAAATTGATCGTCCACTTGAAAAGTGAATTGCAATCGTTGCGTTGGCAATTATTGCCATCAGATACACCCATTCAGCCATTGATTGTCGGTGAAAGTGAGACTGCTGTGCAAATTAGTCAGACATTACATGAACAAGGAATACTTGTGCCTGCAATACGTCCGCCGACGGTGCCAGAAGGCATGGCGCGAATGAGAATTTCTCTATCAGCATTGCACAGTGAAGAAGATGTTAAACGTTTAACTACGATGCTGCGAGATTTGGCGATGAACTGGAATGAGTAGTGTGCATGTCAAAATAATGGGTGCTGGCCCTGATTTGGTTTTATTACACGGCTGGGCAATGCACAGTGGTATTTGGGCGTGTGTTTGTGATCAATTAGCACAAAGCTACCGCTTGCATTTAGTGGATCTTCCTGGACATGGCCTGAGTCCTTCTGGTGTGTCGGTATCATTGCAAAGTATGGTTGAAAGGGTCGCTGAGATATTGCCTGATGATTGTATTGTTGGCGGTTGGTCATTAGGTGGTCAGGTGGCGATTGAACTTGCCTTGCAGAAATCAATGCAGGTTGCAAAGCTTGTTTTAATTGCTACGACGCCTTGTTTTATTAAACGTGAAAATTGGCAATGGGGGATGGATGCTACAATATTGCAGATGTTTACGCAGAACTTAGCGCAAAATTACACCAGTACCATTAATCGATTTTTAACTTTGCAGTTAAATGGCAGCAATGATTCAAAGGCGGTTTTAGCCAGCTTAAGAAAGACATTCTTTCAATATAGCCAGCCCGATAAGGTTGCATTACAGGCAGGTTTGAATATTTTGTTGACCAATGATTTACGTGAAAAATTCGGTGAAATTAAGCAGCCTGTTTTATTGCTGCATGGTGAGAGCGATGTTATTACCCGTGCCGCAGTTGCACGTTGGATGAATCAGCAATTATTTGATGCTAAGTTAGTCATGTTTGCAAATTGTGGTCACGCGCCATTTTTGTCTTTTCCCGACCAATTTATAACCCATTTACATGAATTCCGATCACACCCTAGATAAGCGTCAAGTTCGCCATGCTTTTGACCAAGCTGCAGCCAGCTATGATGATGCGGCGGTGCTTCAACGTGAAATTTGTGATCGCATGATGTCACGTCTTGAATATATTAAATTTAAACCTGAATCGATTCTTGATGCGGGTAGTGGAACGGGATATGGCCATCATAAATTAAAACATAGTTATCCATCTTCACAGTTGGTTGCGATTGATATCGCTTTGAAAATGCATCTTCAGGCTAGACCTACTGTTCCAAAATGGAAACAGTGGTTGCCAACGTCAGGTAAGCAAATCCAGTATGTTTGTGGTGATATCGAACAGTTACCATTGGGTGAGCAATGTGTTGACTTGGTGTGGTCAAACTTGGCGCTTCAATGGTGTAATAATTTAGAACATACGTTTGCTGAAATCCATCGTGTATTGCGTGGCGATGGGTTGTTTATGTTCAGCACCTTCGGGCCGGATACCTTGAAAGAGTTGCGCCAAGCTTTTAGTAGTGCGGATAGCTATAGCCATGTTAATCATTTTATTGATATGCACGATGTGGGTGATTTGCTACTGCATAATGGTTTTTCCACGCCGGTCATGGATATGGAATACCTGACGCTGACCTACGGTGAGGTGATAGACATAATGCAAGATCTTAAAGCCATTGGTGCGCATAATGTCACTCAAGGTAGGCGCTTAGGATTAATGGGGAAAAAGACCTGGCAGAATGCCATCAATCAATATGAAATGCTAAGACAAGATGGTAAGTTGCCGGCAACCTATGAAGTGGTTTATGGTCATGCCTGGAAGCCAAAGCGAAAGGAGTCTGTTTTGACGCCTGAAACCAGGCGGCAAATTGGTTTGGGGCTATAGGGCCGTTCTACGATGACAAAAGGGTTCTTCATTGCTGGGACTGATACCGGTGTCGGTAAGACGCTAGTTAGTTGCGCATTACTACAGTCGTTTGCAGCAAGTGGGAAGAAAGCTGTTGGCATGAAACCCGTGGCAGCAGGTTGTGAGAATGGCAAATGGATGGACGTGGAATTATTAGTAGCATCCAGTAATGTTGTCGTTGCTCGTGAACAAATGAACCCTTATGCATTCGTGCCACCACTGGCTCCTCATATTGCCGCAGCACAAGCAAATATTGAAATTGATTTAACGGTTATTCGTCAAGCCTATGTCGAGTTAAGTAAAAATGCGGATGTTGTCATTGTTGAGGGTGTTGGCGGATTTCTTGTGCCACTGAACGACCAGCAAGGTGGCGCCGATCTTGCCAAAATTTTAGGCTTGCCCGTTATATTAGTAGTGGGGATGCGCTTAGGTTGTTTGAATCATGCGTTATTGACCGTGCAAACAATACAAGCCGTAGGTTTGCACCTTGCGGGTTGGGTGGCAAATTGTATTGATCCAAATATGATGGCGTTGGAAGAAAATATTCATGCTTTGCAGCAGCGGCTTAGTTGCTCGCTGCTTGGTGTGTTGCCATTTGATGAGCAAATGGATGTCAGAGCTAGTTTCGGGTTATTGAATATTTCAAAACTTGTGGTTGAGCACAAATAAATGCGATGGTTGTTTTAAGGTAATTACTCGCCCCATATATTAAACCATTTCGCTTCTTGATGAGTAAGAAAAGTTTATTGTGGAGTGGCAAAGATGGGCAAGGATTTTTAGAGTTTGACATTCATCACGTTTTCCTTATATAAATAATCTGCACAGACAAATATCATCAGAACCCAGGTCAACCCAAAAAAGTGCTCTAAAATTAATCTAGTTAATAAGCTATCTTATATTTTTCATATACAATTAATTATGTGAACAATTGATACTCGTCACAATTCCAATAGGAAATTAATATGCCGCAATCTAAATCTAAAAGTACGAAAAATAAGAGTGAGCAACCCGATCAGAAATCTTCTAAGAGAATCGATCAGGCCTTAGAAAAAACTAAGAAAAAAGGCAAAAAGGTAGTAAGCGAAGCTAAAGAAGAAACGAGTAAGTTGATTAATGAGACTAAGCAAGAAACCAGTAGAATGGCAAAGCAGCAATTGCAAGGTGTGGCGCACCAGATAGATGGCATCGCCTGTGCTTTGGTGAAAACTGCAGATAACATAGAAGATGATCAAACTTGGATAGCTGACGGTGCCCGACATACGGCTCAAGCGCTTGAAAAAATGTCCGGATCGCTTCGCGAAAATGATTTTGGTGGATTAGTACGTAACTTTGAAGATTATGCGCGGCAACAACCAGCGGTTGTTCTGGGCGGAGCGGCCATTGCAGGCTTCTTTCTGGTCAAATTTTTAAAGAGTTCTAGCGATCATACCGAAGAAACTGATTCAAGTAGCTGATAATTAATCATAACTTAGCGATAGTTCATAAAGAATTAATTCTAGGAGACTGGCCAATATGCAAACCAACAAAGAAGATCGTACGTTTAGCACACTGTTGAAAGATTTGGCGCAACAAACATCGACCCTGGTTCGTCAGGAAACAAAATTGGTGATAGCTGAAATGTCCCAAAAGAAAAACGAAACCCAACGTAACCTAACAGCGCTAGCAGCGGGTGCAGGGTTATTATTGGTGGGTTTTATTTACATCCTTGATGCTGTCGTTTACGGCATTGCCGAGTTATTGCCGCCCGATTACTCTCCCTGGCTAGCTGCACTGATTGTAGGCGTCTTAGTAAGTTTAATCGGGTATATATTGATAGCAATAAGCAAGCCGAATCTGGAGCCGGGAAACCTCGCTCCTAAAACTGTAGATTCTTTAGAGCGTGATAAAGATATGATTAAAGAGAAATTTAATGGATAACAACCATTTAGACCCCCTAGAAATAGAAGCTGATATAGAAAAAACACGCAAACATATTAGCGAAAACTTGGAGGAAATTCATGATCGCTTGTCTCCAAATCGATTTTTAAAACATACCATTGGATATATTAGTGACAATATGCTAGAAAATAACAATTATTCCACAAGCTTGGCAGAGACGGTCAAGAAAAATCCGGCAGCAACAGCGTTAATTGGCTTTGGATTGGGTTGGTTAATCATCTCCAATAAGAATAATAAAGTGCATGCTAATGCTGTATCCAAGCATGAAGATAACAGCTCCAGTGGAGCAACAGATGATCAAATAGAAAATACTACAGATTCAACCCCAGATATTCCGGGTAGAAAAAAAGATTCAGTTGAGGACAACACTAAAGAAAAAAATAGCCAACAAGACATTGATCAAGATGAACATGCACATGCACTAAATAAATTATACGAACAACCATTAGTTTTGATCGGCGCTGGTTTAACTCTGGGTGCGGCACTAGGTATTTATTTAACTTCGTCACAACGTGACAATAAGACGCTTAAAAAGAATCTCAAAAAACAAATTGACCGGGCAGTGGAAACTGGAGATGAACAATTGGAAAAAGCCAAAGAGGCTGTCGTTTCGGCTGTTGAAACGATTAATGAAGCAGTTGGGGAAGTAAGTAATACATCAGGAACTTGCGAAGATAAGAATAAAAAAACCAGTTGAACATAAAATTTGCATTGAATCTAAGACCACAATACTGTGTAGCGTAATTATAATCACCTTTAAGATGAACAAGACGCTTAATGAAGTATGCTGTCAAAGTCGGTTTCTGGTTTTCCCAACTGCGACAAGGTCACCCTGCCTGTCAGCATAAACCAATTTTTTAAAGTTCTTTTGATAAAGATAAACGTTTTGCCGCTTCTACATGTGTTAGACCGCTATCTTCTCCGTAAAACCCCAGAAATAATCACACCTCAAATCTATAACAAATGAGCTGTTATTAACATATTTAATAACAGCTGTTTGCATAGCTATATATTATGAATATGCAGTTTCATTAATTATTCAACAGGGGCAAATTATGATTTATCGTAAACATCTACCCTACATGCAATTGTGTCAGTCGGTGGGGTGCTCGGGGTTGGCGATAAGTAGGTTGCTGTGTCATTTCATGGCTTACAGGTAGCCGACGGCAAGATTATGTTACAAGTCACACAAAAACAACTTGAACAAGCTTCTGCGTTCAAGTTTAAAAAATCTTATTTTTTTGATGCGTCCAATAAATTTGGCACATCGTTTTTAGTAGTACTAACATCAAAAAGGAAAACATTATGAATTGGGACCAAATAAAAGGTGATTGGACGCAAGTAAAAGGAAAGGCGCAGCAACAATGGGGCAAATTAACTGACGATGATCTTGATGTGATCGAGGGCAAGCGCGAAGAGATGATTGGAAAAATTCAAGAACGATATGGTATTACCAAAGAGAAGGCAGAGCAGGAAGTCGATGATTTTACCAGCAAATGTTAATTTTGAATGTGATTCAAATATGTTAGAAATAAGTTAAAAAGTGTACTTTGCCCACTTAAATTGGAAATTATTTCTGTGAGTACCCACTTTGCTTTGTATTTAAATCAATTGTCAGATTCATATGAATCTTATATGGGGAATTATAATGATTAATTTAGCAATTACTTTTTTAATTATAGCGATCATCGCTGCATTATTGGGTGTTACTGGCGTTGCAGGTATAGCTATGGAGATGGCCTGGATCTTGTTTGCTATTGGCATTATTCTATCGATTGTTTTTTGGGTGATTGGACGACGCCCACCACCTACATAATGTTTCAAGATCAGCTATAATAATGCATTAACACTTCCGAATAACTATTTAATCAATATTGAGGTATTTTATAATGAAAGCTGTTTTATCAACCCTGTTAATATTATCATCACTTATTCTCATAGGCTGTGCGGAGCAAGATGGTCCAGTAGAGCGAGCGGGTGAGAGTGTAGACGAAGGTATAGGAAATAGTAGTGATGCGATAAGTGACACTATCGAAGACGCAGGCGATGAGATTGAAGATGCCACTGATGGATACTAAATATCTGTCTTAATCATCATGAATTTATCAGTTGTCGCTCATACAGGGCACCTCTAAAAATTCAACAGATTCTTAAGTGATCTAATGATCCGGCCAAGTAAAGTTTTAATATTGATTGATTTAAAACTTTACTTGGCCGAATCATTAATAATAGTCGAGAAGAAGCCAATTTTGTCGGAAAAGCGAACTGCTGGCTGAGAAAAACACTGACTATGTAACTAACGTTTTCTTACCTCGCCGTTGAACTTCTAACTCCGATTTTCTAGATGAATTTTCTTTCTCAAAGTTTTCGTTGGAAGCTTTTTGCATGTTTGAGTTAAGTACCTATTTGAATTTTTCGAGGTACGAAACATTCTGATCTAACCGTGCATTATCAGCGTCCACAACAGTGGAGAGATCTTTTATCTGATCCATATAACAGGCCTCAAATTCGGCAAGCTGCTTTAGTTTATCGATATCCAGTAGTCTTATCTCATTAGAATCCATGCTGATGAGATTATCCATACGCAGCTTTCTCAAAGTTCTGTTCATGTGTACAAAACTTAAACCTAACGTATCTGCCAGTAGTTGTTGTGAAACAGGCATGGAAAAAGTCATATTCTCAGTTTCACCAATGATTTTTAATCGATGAAATAATTCCAGCAGAAAATGTGCAGTACGTTTATAAGCCGAGCGTCGACCAACTCGCACAACCTGTTCCGCAATCATTGAATCATCACGTCCCAACATCCATCCATAAAGCAGACCTAATTTAGGTTGGGCGGCAAATAATTCAACTATATATTCAGGTTCAAATACACATACCTCTAAAAGTGTAATGCTAGCAACAGAATAACCTGTTTTTGGGACAATTACCGCAAACGGACTGATAATATCGCCAGGCAGATAATAGTTAATTATCTGCCTGTTCCCGTCGCTCAACTCCTCGAAGCGATAGCCCCAGCCTTTTGTGACTATCATGCATTTTTTTTGCATGTTGCCTTTATGCAGAAAAATGGTGCGCTCGTCAATAAAACGTCTATGCTCGTGCATTTTCATCAGCACCGCAACCTCTTCCACATTGAGTGACTGTATATAAAGGAGTCTTCTTATCAATGGCGGAAAACCTTCGCCTAGCACCTCATTTGTTATTAGTTCTGTGGCCATTGAAAACCTCTTAGTTTAAAATTTTATTGCTCTCAAATCGACAGTGGATTGATTTTAGTCAAGGTCGCCACCTTCTCATCTTCATAGATAGTCGTTTAGTAATTGATTTTAATCGGCATTCGAAACTTTACTAAGCTGATTTAATTGTGTACTTTTTGAATGGCAGATTTAAACTATACTCTCTTCAGCTATTGTGTGCCGTGCGGAATACCAATCTATGCGTAGGGTCGGTTTTTTAACCCTGTTTAAGGCTACGAAAGAGTCGTTCTGTCGGAGAATTGTCCTAATAATTTCCTTTTCGGCTCGCGCTATGCTTCATTATGATTGCTGTTAGTCGTCACTTTAGAGTGTTTGAGATAGCGCGCCTTCAGACCCAGTCGGGCCATTAATAACGACACCAGCTAAATTCTCGGAAATCTCTTGCCGATTTTCAAAATAACAGGGTTTTCTGTCAGGTGCTAGTTAGAAAGATTTGCGGTAATTCGTTTTATGCCATTTTTATATTAGAGTAGGTTTTTTCCTTCGATGTCAGTGTTTTGCTGAATCAGCCTTTCCTCAATATTTGTATTTTATTTCCGTTGACAAGTAAATTAGCACGAACGCTTTTTATGTGAGAGTTGCATAGTTTGGCGTTCAGTATTTGCTGGTTCGCGAAGTATTATCAAAAGAGGGTATCAGAATGAATATTGTAGAATTGCTTGCTTTCGTGGTCAAAAATGATGCTTCAGATTTGCATTTGTCAGCGGGCATGCCGCCCATGATACGGGTGCATGGTGACATTAGGAAAATTAATTTGCCAATAATGGAGCATAAAGAAGTGCATGAAATGGTGTACGACATCATGAATGACGGGCAACGCAAATTTTATGAAGAAAACCTCGAGTGTGATTTTTCATTTGAAGTGCCTAATCTTGCACGTTTTCGTGTTAATGCATTTAATACGCAGCGCGGTGCTGCATCTGTCATGCGAACCATTCCATCTAAGGTGCTGAGTTTAGAAGACTTAAAAGCACCAAAGATCTTTGCTGAAATCGCTAACCAGCCGCGCGGTGTTGTTCTAGTAACAGGTCCGACTGGATCAGGTAAATCTACCACATTGGCAGCTATGGTTGATCATATTAATGAAAATGACTATGGCCACATCTTGACGTTAGAAGATCCGATTGAATTTGTTCATGAGAGCAAGAAAAGTTTGATAAACCAGCGAGAGGTTGGTCGAGATACGCTGAGTTTCTCTAATGCGTTGCGTTCAGCATTGCGTGAAGATCCAGATATTATTTTAGTGGGTGAATTGCGGGATTTGGAAACGATTCGTTTGGCTATGACCGCTGCGGAAACAGGTCATTTGGTTTTTGGAACATTGCATACCAGCTCGGCAGCTAAAACCATTGATCGTATTATTGATGTGTTTCCAGCGGCAGAAAAGGAAATGATGCGTGCCATGTTGTCGGAATCCTTGCGTGCGGTGATTTCACAGGCATTGTTGAAAACGAAAGATGGCAGTGGTCGTGTGGCGGCGCACGAAATTATGATAGGAACGCCTGCTATTCGAAATCTGATTCGTGAGGCAAAAATAGCGCAGATGTATTCTGCTATTCAAACAGGCCAAGGAGTGGGTATGCAAACATTAGATCAGAATCTGACAGATCTTGTTAGTCGTAATGTCATATCAATGAAAGAAGCACGCAATAAGGCAATGAATAAAGATAATTTCAAAGTTTTATAGAAAAATTGAATCGTGATTGGAAGATAAGGAATTAACCATGGATCAAGCACAAGCAGAAAATTTTATATTCGATTTGTTACGTCTAATGCTTATTAAAAAAGCATCTGATTTGTTTATTACTGCTGATTTTCCGCCGGCAATCAAAGTAGATGGAAAAATGGCACCTGTTTCTCAGCAAGCTTTAACCGCGCAAAATACGTTAGAGCTTGTACACGCTATTATGAATGAGAAGCAGAAGACAGAATTTGAGGAAACAAAAGAGTGTAATTTTGCAATTCATCCTTCGGGCATTGGACGATTTCGTGTGAATGCTTTTGTGCAACAACAACGAGCTGGCATTGTGTTGCGTACAATCACAACAGAAATTCCTGACTTTGATGATCTTGGTTTGCCGCAGGTATTGAAAGAAGTTGTAATGAGTAAGCGTGGCCTGGTAATTTTTGTAGGTGGTACAGGCTCAGGAAAATCAACTTCATTGGCGTCTTTGATTGGTCATCGTAATAAAAATAGTTATGGCCATATCATCACCATTGAAGATCCAGTGGAATACGTACATCAGCATATCAACTGTGTAATTACGCAACGCGAAGTGGGTGTAGATACAGCTTCATGGGAAGCGGCGTTAAAAAATACACTGCGACAAGCGCCCGACGTCATATTGATAGGTGAGATTCGAGATCGCGAAACCATGGAGCATGCAATCGCATTTGCGGAAACGGGCCATCTTTGTATGGGTACTTTACATGCAAATAGCGCAAACCAGGCTTTGGACCGCATAATCAATTTTTTTCCGGAAGAGCGGCGTGCACAATTGTTGATGGATTTATCATTAAATTTAAAGGCGGTAATAGCCCAACGGTTAATTCCACTAAAAAACAGCAAAGGTAGAGCGGCTGCGATAGAGGTTATGTTGAATTCACCGTTAATATCCGATCTTATATTCAAGGGAAATGTTCATGGGATTAAAGAAATCATGAAAAAATCTCGTGAACTGGGTATGCAAACTTTTGATGCCGCTTTATTTGAACTTTATGAGGCAGATAAAATTAGCTACGAAGATGCATTGAGAAATGCAGATTCATTAAATGAGCTGCGTTTGCAAATAAAGCTAAAAGGTAAGGATGCAAAAAGTAAAGATTTAAATTCAGGTATAGAGCACTTAACAATTACAGACTAAAACTGAATTTTTTACCAGCCATAAGGTGTCAGCCAAAAATCATTTCTTCCATTGACGGTCGTCCATAATCAGGATAGAATTCTGCCTTTAAAGTGTAGGCAGAATTGCTTTCTGACTAAGAAGGTGAAAAGTGCCTTGGATAAAAAATAGACCGCTCCGTATAATCATACGATGGCAATTACTATTTACATTAATCGCCGCACTAGGGTGTAGTATATGGATGGATGACCACGGCGCTATTTCAGCGCTGCTAGGAGGGTTCATTAGTGTCGCATCTTCATCAGCTTTTGCCTTGATAGTATCGCTGCATAAGGGGAGTAGTGCGAGTGGCACACTTAGAACCGCGCTTAGAGCTGAAGCGGTTAAGATTGTAGTTATAGTGATTTTGCTTTGGCAAGTTCTTACGCAGTTTGAAAATATCAATTTGATCGTTTTCATTGGAACTTTCGCAGTAGCGGTAATAATTAATAGTATGGCTCTGTTAATATCAGAAGATGCTAAAACAGTATAAAAATAGTTTATAGGTATAGGCAACAATAATGTCAGCAGATACAGAACTTACACCAACATCGTATATCAATCATCATCTCACGCATTTGACGACACAGATCGGTGGAGATGACGGTTTTTGGACATTGCACATTGATACATTAGTAACGTCAATTATATTAGGAGTTATTAGTTTAGGTTTTTTATGGCTGGTGGTGCGCAAAGCAACGCCAGGTGTTCCGTCTAAGCGGCAGGCTTTTGTTGAGTTGACGGTTGAGTTTATTGATTCCCAAGTAAAAAACACATTTCACGGTGAGAGACATTCATTTGTAGCGCCAATGGCACTCACAATTTTTGTGTGGGTGCTAATGATGAATGCGATGGATATTTTGCCAATAGACATAATGGCTTGGATTTACGAGCATGTGTTTGGCCTTCATAACTGGCGTACTGTCCCAACTACCGATGTTAATACAACATTTGCACTGGCCTTGTCAGTATGGCTGTTGATGTTATTCTTTAACGTCAAGGTTAAGGGTATTGGCGGCTGGTCATATGAATTGTTTTGTACGCCATTTGGTAAGAATCCTTTCATGTGGCCGCTCAATCTGCTGTTCAATTTTATTGAGTATGTGTCAAAACCATTGTCTCATTCGTTGCGTTTGTTCGGTAATATTTACGCTGGAGAAATAATATTTCTACTGATAGGTATGTGGGCGGCAACAGGCGTTACAGGTACGTTGTTTGGAACATTGCTTGGAGCGGGATGGGCGATATTTCATATTCTTATTGTAACATTGCAAGCGTTTATATTTATGATGTTGACGGTTGTATATATATCAATGGCGCACGAATCACACTAATTTTTGATCAAAACAAACTATTTATCTTAAAGTAACCATTTATCACGAAAGGAAAATAAAATGGAAAATATAGCACACTTAGCAATGATTCAAGCCTATACAGGTATTGGTATTGGGTTAATGATTGGTCTAGGCGCGGCTGGTGCTTGTATCGGTGTTGGTATTATGTGTAGTCGTTTTTTGGAAGGTGCGGCGCGCCAACCTGAAATGATTCCAACATTGCAGGGTAAAGTATTTCTATTGTTAGGTTTGACTGATGCATCATTTATTATTGCTGTTGGTTTGGCAATGCTCTTTGCTTTCGGTAATCCTTTGCTTGCTGTAGTGCAATAGTAGAGCCACTTTTTGGCAATAATATTAAGGTTTAAGCATGAATATTAATTTCACCCTAATATCGCAAGCATTGGCTTTTTCAATATTTATTTGGTTTACAATAAAATATGTATGGCCGCCATTAATGCAAGCGATAGAAGAACGTCAGAAAATGATTGCTGATGGATTGGCAGCTGGTGAGCGTGGAAAGCAAGAGTTGGAACTTGCAAGTCAACGTTCTTCAGATGTTTTAAAAGATGCAAAACAACACGCTGCAGAAATAATTACACAGGCTGAAAAGCGTGCATCTGAAATCATTGATGAGGCTAAGTCAACGGCAAAAGAAGAAGGGGATCGAATCCTTGTGGGCGCTAAAGCAGATATAGAGCACGAAGTATTTAGTGCGAAAGAAGTGTTACGCCAGCATGTGGCTGGGATTGCAATTGCAGGTGCAGAAAAAATTCTTCGCCGTGAAGTAGATGCAAAAGCGCATGCAGACTTGCTGGCTTCAATTGAAGAAGAAATCAAGTAATGGCTGAAGCTACTACAATTGCAAGGCCGTATGCTGAGGCAGTATATAAATTGGCGATCAAAAAACAATCGCTAGATACTTGGTCAGAGACTTTGCGGTATTTGGCAGCAGTTGCAAGTGATGAGCGAATAAATGCTCTTGATGGGAATCCAAGTGTTTCTGTGAAGCAACTGTCAGACCTGTTTATTAGTATTTGTAATGACGAGTTGAATGATGAAAGCCGCAACTTTGTTTTGTTAATAATTGAAAACGGCCGTGTAGGTATATTGCCACAGGTAAGTGAATCATTTGAGCAGTTGAAGGCGCAGCATGATGGTGTGCTGGATGCAAAAATAGTGTCTGCATTTGCAATGAATGATGGGCAGCTATCTAATCTGATGGCGAGTCTAGAAAAAAAGTTTAAACATAAAATAGAAGCAACAGTGAGTGTTGACCCAGAATTAATTGGTGGGGTCAAAGTAGAAATTGGCGATGAAATTCTCGATACTTCTGTGCGCGGTAAACTAGAAGCCATGGCAATTGCCCTTAAAAGCTAGGAGTTATTTGAAATGCAGTTAAATCCATCCGAAATCAGTGAGCTGATTAAAAATAAAATTCAAGGCCTTGCTGATACCTCAGAAGTCCGAACACAAGGTACGATCGTGTCAGTTACTGACGGTATCGTGCGAATACATGGTTTGTCAGATGTAATGCAAGGTGAGATGTTGGAGTTTCCTGGCGGTACATATGGATTGGCACTTAATCTTGAGCGTGATTCAGTGGGTGCCGTTATTATGGGCGCATATGAGCATCTCTCTGAAGGAGATACGGTTAAATGTACTGGGCGAATTCTAGAAGTTCCTGTTGGTGAAGGACTGCTTGGGCGCGTCGTAAATTCACTAGGACAACCAATAGATGGTAAAGGTCCAATAACCGCAGTAAGATCAGAGCCAATTGAAAAAATTGCGCCAGGTGTTATTTGGAGGCAGTCAGTAGATCAGCCAGTTCAAACAGGACTTAAGGCTGTTGATTCTATGGTTCCTGTAGGCAGAGGGCAGCGTGAACTTATTATTGGTGACCGTCAAACCGGAAAAACTGCTGTAGCTATTGATGCAATTATCAACCAGAAAGGCCAAAACATGGCCTGTATTTATGTTGCAATTGGTCAAAAAGCTTCTTCAGTTGCAAATGTCGTGCGTAAACTAGAAGAGTACGGCGCAATGGAGTATACGATCGTAGTTGCAGCAACTGCATCAGAATCTGCCGCGTTACAATTTATTGCACCTTATTCTGGTTGTACTATGGGTGAATATTTTCGTGATAAAGGTGAAGATGCGTTGATCGTTTATGATGACTTGACCAAACAAGCATGGGCATATAGACAAGTGTCATTGTTGTTACGTCGCCCACCGGGACGTGAAGCATATCCTGGTGATGTCTTTTATCTGCACTCACGCTTATTAGAGCGCGCTGCAAGAGTTAGTGCTGCCTATGTTGAGAAAGAAACGAATGGTGCGGTTAAAGGGAAAACAGGTTCATTAACTGCTTTACCTATTATTGAAACACAGGCCGGTGACGTTACAGCTTTTGTGCCTACAAATGTCATTTCAATTACTGATGGCCAAATCTTCCTTGAGACAGATCTGTTTAACGCAGGTATACGCCCAGCAATTAATGCGGGTGTATCAGTGTCAAGAGTTGGTGGTGCAGCACAAACAAAAGTTATTAAAAAACTTGGCGGTGGTATACGCTTGGCGCTAGCACAATATAGAGAATTGGCAGCTTTTGCTCAGTTCGCTTCTGATCTTGATGAGGCGACACGTAAACAGCTAGAGCGCGGCAAGATGGCAACCGAATTAATGAAGCAGCCTCAATATGCGACGTTGAGTATTTCGGAAATGGCTTTAACGTTGTTTGCAGTCAATCAAGGATATATGGATGATGTGGAAGTTAGTCGGGCATTAGCTTTTGAGTCTGCGCTAAAAGGTTATATTCGTAGTAATCATGGCGGGATATTGGATACGATTGAAAGCACTAAAGAGCTTGATAGTGCAACTGAGAGCCAATTGGATTCCGCGATTCAAGAATTTAAGCAAAACGGGACATATTAACCCATGGCTGGTAGCAGAGAAGTACGCACAAAAATAAAAAGCGTTAAAAACACGCAGAAAATTACACGTGCAATGGAAATGGTTGCTGCGTCGAAAATGCGTAAAGCTCAAGATCGTATGAAAAAGGCGCGGCCATATGGCGAGAAGATTCGTAATGTCGCCGCACATATGAGTCGCGCTAATACAGAGTATCGTCATCCTTTTTTGGTGGAACGAGATACGGTTAAACGAATCGGTATTATCGTGGTTACATCGGATAAAGGTTTATGTGGCGGACTTAATACCAATGTTCTGCGTAAAACTCTTGGGCAAATGAAGACGTGGGAGTCTGAGGAAGAACAGCTTGAAATTTGCTGTATAGGAAATAAAGGCCTTGGGTTCATGAATCGTGTAAAAGCCAATGTGATTTCACATGTAGTGGGACTGGGCGATAGGCCCGACATGGAGAAATTAATTGGAGCGGTTAAAGTAGTGCTTGATGGCTACACGGCAGATCGATTTGATCGCGTGTATATATTTTATAATCGTTTTATCAATACAATGAAGCAGGAGCCTGTGATGGAGCAATTGCTGCCATTAACAGATGAGCGCGTGCAGAGTACAGAAGCGGAAGAACAAGAACAGAAAAGAACAGGATGGGATTATATATATGAGCCTGAAGCAAAGCCAGTCATTGATGACATCATGGTTCGTTATGTTGAAGCACTCATATACCAAGCTTTAACAGAAAACATGGCTTCTGAGCAATCAGCTAGGATGGTTGCAATGAAGGCCGCCTCAGATAATGCCGGAAGCGTAATAGATGAGTTAACGCTTATTTACAACAAGTCTCGACAAGCTGCAATTACTAAAGAATTGTCAGAGATCGTTGGTGGCGCAGCAGCTGTTTAAATATTTTATTTGTATTTAGGGAACAACAATGAGTCAAGGAAAAATTGTTCAGTGTATTGGCGCAGTTATTGACGTCGAATTTTCACGCGAGGATATACCAAAAGTTTACGATGCGTTAGTGATGGAAGGTTCTGAATTAACGCTGGAAGTGCAGCAACAATTAGGTGATGGTGTGGTGCGTACGATTGCACTAGGGTCCTCTGATGGAATGCGTCGTGGCATGATGGTTACAAATACAGGCGATAAAATTAAAGTCCCTGTAGGCATTAAAACACTTGGTCGTATCATGGACGTGTTAGGCCGGCCAATTGATGAAGCCGGTGATATCGGTTCTGAAAAAAGTATGCCTATTCACCGTGAAGCGCCAGCATTCGACGAATTGTCAGCATCTACTGAATTACTTGAAACAGGAATTAAAGTGATTGATTTGGTGTGTCCGTTTGCTAAGGGCGGGAAAGTTGGTTTGTTTGGCGGTGCAGGAGTTGGTAAAACTGTGAATATGATGGAGCTGATCCGCAACATCGCAATTGAGCACAGTGGTTACTCGGTATTTGCTGGTGTGGGCGAGCGTACTCGTGAAGGTAATGATTTTTATCACGAAATGAAAGATTCAGGCGTTCTGGATAAAGTTGCACTAGTTTATGGCCAGATGAATGAGCCACCTGGAAATAGATTGCGTGTAGCTTTGACAGGATTAACAATGGCTGAAGATTTTCGTGATGATGGTAAAGATGTTTTATTCTTTGTAGATAATATTTATCGTTACACATTGGCTGGGACTGAAGTTTCTGCTTTGTTAGGCCGTATGCCATCAGCGGTTGGTTATCAACCAACACTAGCTGAAGAAATGGGGCGTTTACAAGAACGTATTACATCGACCAAAACAGGTTCAATTACTTCAATTCAAGCGGTATATGTTCCCGCTGATGATTTAACAGATCCATCGCCTGCTACAACATTTGGTCACTTAGATGCGACAGTTGTTCTGTCTCGTGATATTGCATCATTAGGTATCTACCCAGCTGTTGATCCATTGGATTCAACTTCACGTCAATTGGATCCTCAGGTCGTTGGTGAAGATCACTATAATACTGCGCGTGATGTGCAACAAACATTACAGAAATATAAAGAACTGCGCGATATTATTGCCATTTTGGGTATGGATGAACTGTCACCGGATGATAAGCTTGCTGTTGCTCGAGCGCGTAAAATTCAGCGTTTCTTATCACAGCCATTTAACGTTGCTGAAGTATTTACTGGTAGCCCTGGTAAATATGTTTCTCTTAAAGATACGATTAAGGGATTTAAAGGTATCGTGAATGGTGACTATGATGATCTTCCAGAACAAGCGTTTTATATGGTCGGAAGCATTGAAGAAGCTGTTGAAAAAGCAAAAACAATCCAATAAACATATCAGAGAAACGGTTTAATCATGGGTACTATTTTTCATTTAGATATAGTTAGTGCTGAAGAATCGATCTACTCCGGTGCAGCGGAATTTTTAGTTGCACCTGCACAAATGGGCGAGGTCGGTATTTATCCTCAGCATACACCTATGCTCACACGCATTAAGTCAGGTATGGTTCGTATTAAAGCGCCATTAAAAGACGAGGAACTAGTTTATGTTTCTGGCGGCTTGCTTGAAGTTCAACCTGATATAGTAACAATTCTTGCAGATACCGCTGTAAGAAGTGCTGATCTCGATGAAGTTAAGGCTATTGAAGCAAAGGCAGCGGCAGAGGATGCAATAAAGAATCGTGAGTCTGAAGTGGACTATGCTAGAGCACAAGCCGAATTAATCGAGGCAACTGCGCAATTATCCGCCATACGAAAACTAAAAAAACGTGGACACTAATTGATTTTTGTTCATACAAAAAAGGCGACTTAGGTCGTCTTTTTTTGTATGTTGAATCATAAGGTGTGAATTTATAATAGAATACCAAACTTATGAAAACTAGGTGTCACATTAATGTTTCATCTAATTAACGTTGACTTAATTACTTTCTATATTCACGAGCAAGGTTCTTAGTATATGAATAAACTTAATATTGTAATTTTGGCTGCAGGAATGGGTAAGCGAATGCAGTCATCCGTACCAAAAGTTTTGCATAAATTGGGTGGTAAACCATTATTAATGCACGTGATAGATACTGCAAGAGAGTTGTTACCAAGTAAGATTTGTGTGGTTTATGGCTACGGTGGTGAAATTGTTCGTGAACAAATAACTGATGAAGATATTGTTTGGATTGAACAAGTAGAGCAATTAGGTACAGGTCATGCATTAATGCAAGCTTTACCTATGCTAGATCAAGGGAGTATAACGCTCGTACTTTTTGGTGACGTTCCACTTGTAAAAATTTCGACTTTACAGAAATTGATAGAAGCTGCTCACGATGCTTGTAGTCTGTTGACTGCAAATCTAGAGTTACCCAAAGGTTATGGCCGCATAATCAGAGAGGTTGAAGGTAATCGTGTCGTTGCTATTGTTGAGGAGAAGGATGCAACAAATGAGCAAAAGCAGATTACTGAAATAAATACGGGTGTGATGGTTGTACCCAATCGATATTTGCTCGAATGGTTGCCAAATCTCAAAAACTCAAATCAGCAGCAAGAATATTACTTAACAGATATTATTTCAATGTCAGTTAAGAATAATATACCTGTGGCTTCTGTACAGCCAACTAACACTTGTGAGATATTAGGAATAAACAGTAAAGTACAGTTAGAGTCGCTAGAACGAACCTACCAAAGTGAGATAGCTAGAAAATTGCTAGAACAAGGTGTCGGTTTAATCGATGCTTCTCGAATAGATATTCGTGGACAATTAGACTGTGGCCGCGATGTGGAGATAGATGTTAACTGCATCTTTGAAGGTGATGTTGTGTTGGGCGACAATGTTGCGATTCATGCGAATAATTGTTTGAAAAATGTGACCGTAGGCGCTGGCACTAAGATTGCGGCAAACAGTTTGATCGAGGATGCTGTGATTGGTGAGAATTGTAAGATTGGTCCCTATGCAAGAATTCGTCCTGGTACAAAATTAGCAAATAAAGTTCATGTCGGTAATTTTGTAGAAATAAAGAATAGCTCAATAGCTGCAGGTTCAAAAGCAAGTCATCTTAGTTATATTGGCGATACTGTCATGGGACAAAATGTTAATGTCGGTGCTGGCACGATTACCTGTAATTACGATGGCGCCAACAAACATAAAACTATTATCGAAGATAACGTGTTTATTGGTTCTGATACGCAGTTTATTGCCCCAGTTACCGTATCTGAAGGCGCAACAATTGGTGCGGGGTCAACAATTACACGTGATGTGCCTCAGGGCCAATTGGCTTTGTCACGCGCTAAGCAATCTAGCATTATAGGGTGGAAACGCCCTACTAAAAAACAATAAATTTGCGGTCAGTATTTTCTCGCAGTATCGTTAGTCACTAATTAAACACAAGGGAAATAATTTATGTGCGGGATCGTTGGCGCTATAGCGAACCAAAACGTGGTTCCTGTTTTACTTGAAGGGCTCCTCCGACTGGAATACCGAGGCTATGACTCTGCAGGGCTTGTCGTTTCAGATGACAAATTAATAAGACTACGAACGACTGGGCGTGTGGTTGAACTTGGTAAATTATCTAACGATCGTCATGTAAAAGGCCTTGTCGGTATAGCGCATACACGTTGGGCAACGCATGGTGAGCCATCAAAGCGTAACGCACACCCGCATTTCTCAGGTGAGGATTCTAAGGTGGCCGTAGTGCACAATGGAATCATTGAGAACCATGAGTCGATGCGGCTTCGATTGGAATCGGAAGGGTTTGTGTTTCTTTCAGATACTGATACGGAAGTCATCGCACATTTAATCGCTTTCCATCTTCAAGACAAACCTGATTTATTGGATGCCGTATGTGCCTCGATTGCAGAGCTACAAGGTGCTTATGCAATTGCGGTTATGCAAGAATCACATCCTGAACGTTTTATTGTTGCTCGTAACGGCGCTCCCCTTTTATTGGGTGTGGGTGAAGAGGGTAATTATGCAGCTTCCGATGCTTCCGCATTGTTGCAAGTTACCAAGCAAATGATTTATTTAGAAGAAGGTGATGTAGCAGAATTAAGCAGTGATGGCTATCGTATTTTTAACTGCACCGATGGCAAGATTGATAAAGAAGTTGTGCGTAAAGTCCACCAAAGTGATCTAACCAATGAAGCAATTGATTTAGGCCCGTATGCGCATTTCATGCAAAAAGAGATTTTTGAGCAACCAGGTGCTGTCGCAAACACATTGGAAATGGTTTTTAACGCGCAATCCATTTCACCAAACCTCTTTGGCGATACAGCAGAAAGTATTTTTTTTCAAACAGATAGTATTCTAATTCTTGCCTGTGGTACCAGCTATCACGCAGGGTCCGTCGCTCGGTATTGGCTAGAAACGGTTGCAGGGCTGCCATGCAATGTTGAGATAGCGAGTGAGTATCGTTATCGTGATCCAATAGCCAATCCTAATACCTTGGTGGTAGGGATTTCTCAGTCAGGTGAAACTGCCGATACCTTAGCAGCGCTAAATTATGCAAAATCATTAGGGCATCGCCATAGTTTGTCCATTTGCAATGTTGCTGAAAGTGCGTTAATACGACAAACAGATTTATGTTTTCTTACGCGTGCAGGACCAGAAATTGGTGTCGCTTCAACTAAGGCATTTACTACTCAGCTGGCCTCGTTATTGCTATTTACAATTACCTTGGCAAAAATGCGCGGCAAATTATCAAGTGATCGTGAGCGTGAGATGATAGCGGCTCTGCGTCACTTGCCTGCTGCTCTACAGCTTGCGTTGCAAGTGGAACCACAAGTTAAAGTTTGGGCAAAGCGTTTTGCAGCGAAGCGGCATGCATTATTTCTGGGGCGTGGTGTGCATTACCCTATTGCCATGGAAGGGGCACTCAAGCTCAAAGAAATCTCATATATTCATGCCGAAGCCTATGCGGCTGGTGAATTAAAGCATGGTCCACTTGCATTAGTTGATAGTGATATGCCAATTGTCGCTATTGCGCCGAATGATGTGCTATTGGGTAAGCTTAAATCAAATTTGCAAGAAGTAAATGCGCGTGGTGGTGAACTCTATGTCTTTGCGGATGCAGATTCTCAAATACAGCAAAGTAACAATGTCCATATCATCCGCTTAGCTGAACATGCAGGACTGCTCAGCCCCATTCTTCATACTATTCCGCTTCAATTATTGGCTTATCATGTGTCCTTGCAGAAAGGCACGGATGTTGATAAGCCGCGCAATCTAGCCAAGGCTGTTACTGTTGAATAAAGAATAAATTATTCGTTATGAAATTGCGAGTTAAATCAGAGGAAAAAGTAATCTTAAATAAGCGTGCTTTATCCATAAGGATTGGAGTGGTAATATTAAGCTACTTCATTTAAGGGTAGAGATAAATGGCAGGTCATAGTAAGTGGGCTAACATCAAGCACAAGAAAGCGGCGCAGGATGCTAAGCGCGGCAAAATTTTTACAAGACTAATTAAAGAAATAACCGTTGCTTCGCGGATGGGAGGGGGTGATGTTGACAGTAATCCGCGTTTGCGTTTGGCCGTAGACAAAGCTTTTGAACAAAATATGCCAAAGGACAATGTCGAGCGTGCTATCAAACGCGGTAGTGGCGACTTGGAAGGCGTTGATTACGAAGAAATTCGTTATGAAGGTTACGGTACCGCAGGTGCAGCTGTCATGGTTGATTGTATGACGGATAATAAAATTCGAACAGTTGCGGATGTGCGCCATGCTTTTTCTAAGTATGGGGGTAATCTCGGTACGGATGGGTCGGTTGCTTTTATGTTTAAACATTGCGGACAACTGCTTTATGCGCCCGGCACTAACGAGGAAAGCTTGATGGATGCCGCATTGGAAGCGGGTGCCGAAGATGTGATGAGGAATGACGATGGCAGTCTTGAAGTTATTACTGCACCTTACGAATTTGTTACAGTCAAGGCGGCATTGGATAAAACAGGTTTCAGTGCGGAACACGCGGAAGTCACTATGAAGTCGACTAATGAAACTGAGCTTAGTGGCGATGATGCCGTAAAAATGCAGAAATTACTAGATGCATTGGAAAATCTAGACGACGTGCAGGAAGTTTATACGTCTGCAATCATTGAGTGAATTTTTAATAAAAATGTTAGCTGACCGTAATTTGTATTTGCATGATGTCAGCGATATGTTAACTGGTAGGTGACAAGATTCGTATTCTTGGTATTGATCCTGGGCTTCGTATTACCGGTTTTGGGATAATCGAAAAGACGGATAAAGAGCTTACCTATGTCAGTAGTGGGTGTGTTAAAACTTTAGATGAAGTGTTACCGTTACGCTTAAAATTGATTCTCGATAATCTCAATGAAGTTATCCAACAATATCGTCCTGATCAAGTGGCTATTGAACAAGTATTCGTCAATGTAAATCCAAAAACGACATTACTTCTTGGGCAAGCGCGGGGTGCGGCAATATGTGCGGCTGTATTAAATAATCTCATGGTTGCAGAATATACGGCATTGCAGATTAAACAAGCAGTTGTTGGTAATGGTCATGCCAAAAAAGATCAAGTGCAAGAAATGGTGGTGCGGTTGTTAAAACTCGCTGGAAAACCCAGTGCAGATGCTGCAGATGCGCTTGCCTGTGCAATATGCCATGCAAATGCTGAATCGGGGTTGGGAGGCATTTTTGCGACAGGTTATCGGATGAAACGAGGACGACTTGTATGATCCTAAAATCCTCAGTTGACTGTTATAGTAATAACTAATCTCATGAAAACACAAGGCTAATATTTTCTATATGGCACTCACCTTAAGGATAAGCTACCCTATGATGCTTATAGTACGCTGTTATTGTTTTTTTACTGTGTTGCAATTCGTTGTAATAACTGGTTGTTACGCCTCATTGCGCCGTGCCAAAAAGCAACAACAACGCACTCTAAACACCATCCAACTGAAGGTTTTAGGATGATCGGACGCATGACAGGTCTATTGCTTGAAAAACTACCACCATTGGTTTTGGTGGATGTGCAAGGTGTGGGTTATGAAATAAACGTGCCGATGAGCACTTTTTATAATCTACCGGCGATGGGTGAAAAAGTAACATTGCATACCCATCTTGTGGTGCGTGAAGACATGCATTTACTCTTTGGTTTTGCTGCAGAAGAAGAACGTCAAGCTTTTCGTCAATTAGTGAAAATTTCTGGTGTTGGTACAAGAACGGCATTAGCTTTATTGTCTGGGTTAAGTGTTGCAGACCTGCATCATTCAGTTGCCACTCAAGATACAGATCGACTAGTCAAAATTCCGGGGATAGGAAAGAAAACAGCTGAGCGTTTGCTGCTTGAATTACGCGATAAATTTAATTTAGTTGCGATTAACAGCGATAGTGTACCGTCATCATCAAATAGTAATAATGACATACTCAATGCATTGCTGTCACTAGGTTATAATGCCCGGGAAGCTAATTGGGCAATCAAACTAATTCCTGCAAATATGGGTGTGTCTGATGGCATTCGTCAGGCATTAAAGTCGCTTTCTAAGGAAAAATGACATTGATGTGCATTGTGCATGATTGAAACTGATCGACTGATAGCTGCTGCGCCTTCATCTTCTCAAGAAGAAATACAGGAGCGTGCTTTACGTCCCAAACAACTTGAAGAATATATTGGTCAGGAAAAGATTCGTGGTCAGTTGCAGATATTTATAGAAGCAGCACGTCGTCGTAATGAGGCGTTGGACCATGTGCTTCTGTTTGGACCACCCGGTTTAGGCAAAACTACATTAGCTCATATTATTGCCAAAGAAATGGGTGTGAGTTTGCGTCATACATCCGGTCCCGTATTAGAGCGTCCGGGTGATTTGGCGGCGCTGCTCACTAATCTTGAACCCAATGATGTATTATTTATTGACGAAATCCATCGTCTATCACCCGTAGTGGAAGAGATTCTTTATCCTGCATTGGAAGATTATCAACTCGACATAATGATTGGTGAAGGCCCTGCTGCACGTTCAGTCAAGCTGGATTTGCCGCCTTTTACTCTGGTTGGTGCGACAACGCGTGCGGGTATGTTGACGAATCCGTTGCGTGATCGTTTTGGTATTGTTTCTCGATTAGAATTTTATTCAGTTATAGAACTCAGTAAAATCGTGACGCGTTCTGCAGGATTGTTGAATATGCAGATATCTTTTGATGGCGCCATGGAGATTGCTCGTCGTTCTCGTGGTACGCCGAGGATTGCTAATCGTTTGTTACGTCGCGTACGCGATTATGCTGAAGTTAAAGCAGATGGCCATGTCACCCGTGAAGTGGCGGATGCTGCTTTGGTTATGCTTGATGTCGACGCGATTGGATTGGATCTGATGGATAGAAAATTACTCTTGGCTGTACTAGAAAAATTTTCTGGTGGTCCAGTTGGTGTGGATAATTTAGCGGCAGTCATTAGTGAAGAACGCGATACTATAGAAGATGTTCTTGAGCCTTATTTAATTCAACAGGGTTTCCTGAAACGCACCTCGCGTGGTCGTATGGCCACAACGATTACGTTTGAGCATTTTGGTGTAGCTTTGCCTAAAGGTGGGATAAATGCGGACTTGTGGGAAGATAGTTAGTCGATGCTTGCACTACTAAAAAAACAAATAATTATTGATAAGATTATGCCAATTCAAACACTACGCCTTATTGTTTTTACGTTGTTGACGGTTGTTATTATGTTGTTTTTTTACACCAGTCAACAAAAAACACATTATCAACGAACCGCGATAACCGCCATTAATCAAATTCTGACTGAAATATCTAGCTGGGAGAGAGAAGCTTTGTTGTATCATCTGGCACCTGAGGCGACTCAAACGGTTAGCGAGGCACAACTGGACGAATTGCTTATACTCTATCGACCATTTGGGAGATACCGTGCGATTGATGATTTGGATTTTTCAAGAACTGTCAGTGCATTCTCTTTAATTGGGGAGAAACGCGTTAATTATTCAGGCACTGTCATTTTTGATGCAGGGCTTGTTAATCTGAATAT